>SESD01000484.1_pt1 | contig 24509 bp, 23 predicted proteins | sample 3171411 | NCBI WGS metagenome assembly SESD01 (sample SAMN06051880, study PRJNA518727) | freshwater metagenome | biome: subpolar coniferous forest; feature: holomictic lake; material: water; isolation source: holomictic Lake 442, 16.5 m depth | place: Canada: near Kenora, Ontario | collected...
AATTCAATATGCAAAAAGTATTTGAAACTGCGCGCATGTATTCAAAAGAAATTCCAAATGTACCTTTGCATAAGGTCTTTGGAATTACCAGTTTTGAATTAGGATAATAAATTGCTATGACTGAAGCCAATAAACGCATAGCTTTTTCTCTGTTATTAATAGTGTTGGCGTCAGCAATTTTGTTATGGTCTGATCGCCATAATCGTCATGCACAAAACAATATTAAAACATCAGTAACTACTGCTATCCCCTTGGCTATTTTGCAGCATAGCTCAAATCCACTTATGGATGATGTTCGTTCTGGCGTTTTAGATGCGTTAAATGCCAGAGGTTATAAAGATGGTCAAAATTTGGCGATTACTACTTATAATCCTGAAGGTGATTTGCCCACTGCTAATCTGATGGCACAAAAGATAATCAGCGGTGATTACCGTCTGGCAATTTCTATTTCTACGGTTATGTTGCAGGCCTTGGCTAATGCTAATCGAACCGGGCGTGTCACACATGTCTTTGGTGCGGTTACTGTTCCGGTCGCCTCAGGGGTTGGTATTAAGGCGCTGGATAGTCTTGATAAACCAGCTCACCTAACGGGTCTCGGTACACCACAGCCTGTGGCAGAAATTTTTCGAATGGCTAAGCAGGTAAATCCAGCACTGAAAACAGTAGGTGTTGTGTGGAATCCTGCAGAAGTTAATTCTGAATTTTGTACTAAGCAAGCGCGGACTGTATCAGCAGAGCTTGGTTTGGTTTTGCTTGAAGCGCCGGTAGAGCAAGCCAAAGATATACGTGAAGCGGCTCAATCTTTAGTGGCTCGCGGTGCAGAGGCAATTTGGACAGGGGGCGATGCCACTGTCAATTCGGCGGTGGATAGTTTAATTGAAGTCGCCCGCACGGCCCATATTCCTGTTTTTTCTAATATTTCTGGACATGTTAGAAAGGGTAGTTTATTCGATCTTGGCGCAGATTATCACGAAGTCGGTGAGCAAGTAGGGCAACTGGTTGCTGATATTTTAAGTGGAGCCAATCCTGCTATTATTCCGGTCAAAAATTATATGCCTAAGCGCATATTGTTGAATGAAAAAACTCGAAAAGCACTGCTAACGTCTTGGCTATTTTCTAAGGAGATGTACGCTCAAGCGGCTAGTGTTATTGGAGAAAATGGGCTAGAAGTAAAGGCTATTGATCATGCCGTAACTAATATTCTGCCATCTCCTATAACGATTCAAGCAGGTAGAAATTATAAGGTTGGTGTGGCTTATTTTGCACCTGAGCCAGGGATAGATTCTGTTATGGCTGGATTGCGTGAAGGTTTAAACGTATTAGGCTTAGAGGAAGGGCGTAATTTATCCTTCCAGAATATTCATGCACAAGGAGAGATTGCTCAGATACCCACGATTGGACAAGTATTAGATAGTAGTGATGTTGATGCTATTTTGACATTAACGACTCCAGTCTTGCAGGGTGTTGGTATGATGGCAAAACATAAGCCTGTGGTGTTTACTTATGTAAGCGATCCTCTTGCTGCAGGTGCTGGGAAAAGCTTTGCTGAGCACTTGACTAACTTGACCGGTATTGGTTCATTTCCACCCGTTGAGGATATGCTCGCCATGACTCGTAAAGTTTTGCCTGGAATACATTCGCTGGGTACGCTTTATAATCCAAGTGAAGTTAATTCAGTAAAAGTTGTCGGGGTGCTTCGTGACTTGTGTCGTAAAGCAGGTCTTATTCTGGAAGAAGTTCCCATTAATACGACTGCTGATGTGGTGCAAGCTGCACAGGCATTGGTTGCTCGTAATGTGAATGCAATTGTCTCGGTTGGCGATAATACCATGTATCAGGCCCTGGATGCTGTTGCCAGTATTGCGTCAAAAGCAGGAATTCCGCTTATTTTGGATCAGCCGGAGTTTATCTCTCATGATGCTTTAATGGTAGTAGGTGTTGATTATAAGGAAAGTGGTCGAGCTGCTGCTGAACCATTGGTTCAAGTGTTAACAGGGAAAAACCCCGCAACTATTCCTTTTCGTAATGTCAGTAAAAAGTCGATCTTACTTAATGAGGGCAGTGCGAAACGTCTGAATATCGTATTTAGTGATGAGGTTCGAGCGCTGGCAACGTCAGCTTCTATTGCTACTAATGCAAAACAAGCATCGCAACCCTTAGATCATAAGTGGAAAATCAAGCGTATATCTTATGTGGAGTCTTCGCCAGCCGAAGATAACCAGCAGGGCATTGATGATGGATTTAAAGCCGCCGGCATGCAAGTTGGGCGTGACTTTGAGTTAAGTGATGTTTCAGCGCAAGGTGATATGACAGTATTGTCCAGTCTTGCTGATGCGGTTGGTAGCGATGGGACTGAGTTAGTCATGACATTATCTACTCCTACATTACAAACCATCATGCACAAAGTCAAAAAAATACCTGTTTTATTTTCCTTGGTTTCTAATGCAGTAATCGCGGGTGCAGGAACGGATGAAAATAATCATCTACCCAATGTCACTGGTGTTTCTGTACCGGCACCTATCGAAGAGATGGTTGTGATGATTAAACACTACTTTCCTGAGATACATCGGGTCGGCTCATTGTTTACACCTGGGGAAGATAACTCGGTATACAATATGAATTTGTTTGAGAAAACCGCCATTCAACATGGACTTTCTGTATTAAAGATGCCGGTAAATTCTTCTAGTGAATTGCCAAATGCTGCTTTAGCAATGGCCAGTCAACCCATTGATGCTTGGGTGCAAATAGTTGACAATCAGATGGTCTCTGGGTTTGTTGCAATTGCTCAAGCTGCAACGCGCGCTAAAAAACCATTGTTTACTTTTTCAAAATCAGGCGTTGAGCAAGGTGCAGCAGTCGCTTACTCAACGGATTATTATCAGGCTGGTTTTGATACGGCTCTGAAAGCAGTTGAAGTGATGCACGGTAAATCACCTAAAGATATTCCATTTTCACGTACTTCAAAAATTAATCTGATTGTCAGTGAAGAACACGCAAAAAATTTGCACATGACATTACCTGTGGAGCTTATAGGTAAAGCAGATTTGCGATTGAGTAATCATCATTAATTCAAATGGAGGACGTGGATGGAAATTATTACTGAGCTTGACGGTGATGAAATGCGCATTGAATTGCGAGGAAGGTTAGATGCAGCTTGGAGCAATTCGGTAAGTAAGACTCTGCAGGATACTGTACATGGTGGGTCTCATCGAATTGCCTTGGATTTGTCACAAGTAAATTATCTCAGTTCTGCCGGTATACGTGTATTGGTAATACTCACTAAAAATCTGAAAGCAGTGGGTGGTTCTTTTCGACTTATTAATCCATCTTCTTCAGTCAGCGAAGTATTAAGATTGGTTGGCTTTCAGCAGTTGCTTGATAGCTTTAATTCTTCGGTAGTGATTCAAAAGCCGATTCTTAAAGATGATAAAAACAGTGAGCCTCGCTCAGTAAAGATTGGTGAAAATGATTTTGAAGTCTATACATTAAACCCCGACTCAGTTCAGCAAGGCTTAGTTATAGGTAATGTAGAGAATAAGTTGGCTGTTGATTTAAAACATACGGATTCCATGCCTGTTAATAAAGATACTTGGGTTATTGGTCAAGGCGTTTTGGGTGCTGCAAATTTTACTGCGTCGAGTTTTGGTGAATTACTTGCAGTATCGGGTTTGGCTATTACTTTGCCAGGTAATGATCCGGCTCATCCGGATTGGATGCAACATGAGGCAGACTTGGTGCCTGAAGTTACTCTGTTTCACGGATTGAAGGGGGTAGGGGAGTTTAGATATCTTGTTCGCTTTGGCGAGATACCGGAAACCGCACCGATACGTTTAAGTGATTTGGCAAAAGCAGCGATGGAATTCTGTGTTAGTGATACTGTTTCTTTTGTTGTCTTAGCAGAAACGGCTCACCTTATTGGTGCTGCAGCTCAAGTCTCACCTGAAACGTGCTCTGATGAATTCTTTAATTTTCCTGCTATTCGTGAGCATTTGCTGTTTACAGCAGAACCGGCTTATGCAGACGATACTTGTTTAATCGTTGGGTTAATTGCACGTAATCCACAACGTTCTTTGGCTACTCAATTAAGACCCATGACTAATGGCAGTGACTTGTTTATTCATGCTCACGCCAGTGTTGTTCCTTTTAGTCCTGTCCGTAAAGGGCTTATTAATTTATCGGAAAGTTTGCAAAAATTAATGGTTACTCAAACTATACGTGGCGTGTTGCATTTACTAAATGATGATCGTGATGGTGTTGGGGCAGGCGAAAGTTTTTTGCGAAGAGGTGCTATATGGTGTGCACCTGTTAACTTTAAAGAGGAAAAGCCCGAATGACATTGTTGATAGGTGCGTTAACTTTGGGAATAATCTTGTCGTTATTAGCCTTGGGTGTTTATATTTCTTATCGGATATTTGATATTGCCGATATTACGGTTGATGGCTCCTTGACTTTCGGAGCCGCTGTGGCCAGTGTTTTACTTGTTAAGCATGGCGTCAATCCTCTTTGGGCAACCACTGCGGGATTTATGGCGGGGGCTTTGGCGGGTACTGTGAGTGGTATTTTACAAACCCGTTTTTATATTAATTCATTGTTGTCTGGTATTTTGGTTATGACTGCGCTGTATTCGGTCAATTTACATGTTATGGGGCGTAGCAATATCCCCTTTTTGGGTGCAGCGACCTTATCGACTTATTGTGAGCAACTGGGTAATGATTTATTCGCTGGGCCGGAAACTAATTTATGGGGGTGGACAGTATCCAGTGCAGATTTAACCATGTTGCTGTTTATGTTTATGTTGGTTAGCTTTATTGCCTTGTTACTATGGATTTTTTTACGTACCGATATTGGGACAGCGATGCGTGCTTCGGGTGATAATCCGCAAATGGTTAAAGCCTTGGGTGGGAATGTAGAAAATTATCGTATTTTTGGGCTTGCAGTTTCTAATGGTCTGGTGGGTTTGGCTGGCGCGTTATGGGCTCAGTATCAGAATTTTGCCGATGTGCAGATGGGTATTGGTATGGTGGTTTGGGGTTTGGCCAGTGTTATTATAGGCGAAGCGCTTACAGGGGCGTCGGGGGTAGGTATTGCGATTATCGGGACTATTGTTGGTTCTATTCTGTTTAGGCAGTTGGTTGCAATCGCTTTGTCATTTGGTCTTAATCCTAACGATCTTAAGTTGATTACGGCTGTTTTTGTTTTTGCAGCTCTCATTTTGCCGAATATGATGAGCAAGCTTTCTGTACGCAAATTTCAGGGGGGCGCATGAGTGAACTCGAATCGCAATTATCAGTTAATAGAGCATTGGTAAAGCTAGATAATGTTTATAAAACGTTCCACTCAGGTACAGTTAACGAAGTACGTCCGATGAGAGGTATTAATCTTGATATTGAAGAGGGGGCGTTTGTCATTGTGCTTGGGGGAAATGGATCGGGTAAATCAACTTTATTGAATGCCATGGCGGGAAGTTTTCCTATTGATTCTGGGCGTATTGAACTGGATGGTTATGACGTAAGTAAATGGCCGGAGCATCGTCGAGCCATTTTAATTGGCAGGGTTTTTCAAAATCCGTTTTCTGGTACAGCACCAACAATGTCAATTCTTGATAATTTTTCTTTGGCTGCCAAACGCGGTAAATTTCGAGGATTAAGTTGGGCACATTCGCGTCATTTACAAGATGAATTGAGAGATAGGATAAGGGAACTTAAAATGGGGCTTGAAGACCGCTTGGACTGTGCTATTGGCTCTCTTTCCGGAGGGCAGCGTCAAGCGCTGACATTATTAATGGCTACTTGGCTTAAGCCCCGACTGTTATTATTGGATGAACATACTGCAGCCCTTGATCCCAAAAGCGCCGATCAAGTGATTGCCTTAACGGATGAAATTATTGCTAGAGAACGTCTTACTACTTTGATGGTAACGCATTCTATGCAACAAGCAATTAATCTTGGTGATCGTATAGTGATGATGCACAAAGGAAATGTGTTGCATGATTACAAGGCAACTCAAAAAAAACGGTTGCGCGTCGATGATTTGCTTTCACGTTTTGAAAATGTTCGAAGAAGAGAGTTATTAGACGAAAGTGCGGCAGAGATGTTACGTGCACGGTATATTTAAGCGCTTATTAAATGAGTTTAATTCTTAAAATCACAGGTATAAATTAACATGAGCAAAAAAATTCTGATAACTGACGATGAACCTCATATCAGGTTGTTACTGGAGCAGGCTCTTGAAGACCTCGAAGACTATGATGTGGAGTTTTTTTTCGCGGAGAATGGAGAAATAGCATTGGACATTATTCAGGAGGAAAAACCGGGTTTGGTTTTGCTTGATGTTATGATGCCGAAAATGAATGGTTTCGATGTTTGTAAAACAGTCAAACATGATTGGGAGATGAGCGATGTCTACATTATTATGTTGACGGCAAAAGGGCAAGAATATGATAAGGATAAAGGTCTTGATGTTGGTGCTGATCTTTACATGACTAAACCTTTTAATCCTGATGAAATTATGGCTCATGCAATAAGGGTACTAGAAATAGAACTGGATTAGTTGTTTAATCAAAATTATTAAAAATAAAGAATGAACAATGGTGCAACATCTGTAAAATAAGTATTAGTTATAAGTTTGCGATAAATAAACTAAGAAATTAGTAATGTTTATTCAATAATTTTATACTCTCAATTATTAAATTTCTTTAGGATTTGGATTAATAATAGTTATTCAAAACTTTTGACTACTTAGCTTTATTGAATTTAACCTCAGTGATATTAGAATTTTATGCAAGCATTTATCCATCCTACTTTAATTAAGTTATTTGACGGCATTAAGAATTTTCAGCAACGTGCCTATGAGCAAGATTTTGCAAATATGAAAGGCTTGGTTGAAGAGGGCCAGCAGCCTAAAGTATTGCTGATAGCTTGTAGTGATTCACGGGTAGATCCAGCCATTTTAACAAACGCCGAACCTGGGGATTTGTTTGTATTACGTAATGTGGCTAATTTAGTGCCTAGTTACGATATTGAGGGTAAATATGATGGGGCACGTGCGGCTATTGAGTATGCTGTTCGCGATTTGGAAGTTGAGCATATTGTGATTTTGGGGCATGCTCGTTGTGGCGGTATTCATGCTTTTTTAAAGACGCTATCAGGTCAAAAAATACAGCGTGATTTTATTGGTGATTGGGTGTCATTAGCAATGGATGGCTGTGTTCATTACGCAATTGAGCAAATTAACGGATCAGATAACGATTTAGGTGAAACGGTTCGTGAAGTAGATCTCGATACTTTAAGTGAACATCAGCATTTGGTTGAGCGCGCGGCTATTCGTGGTTCATTGGATAATCTATTGACTTATCCTTGGATCAAACAACGAATTGATAAGGGTGAACTCAATTTGCACGGTTGGTGGTTTGATTTGGAAAATGGTGATTTATGGGCTACTGATGCTGAAAATACTGTATTTCTTCCCGTTATTGATTAAGAATTACTTTACGTTGTAGCTAGCATAATGCGTAGACCAGAAAATATAATTTATGGGACCGATGACAAGCCCCGCTTAGCCGTATTATTAATTCTTGCTTTACAGCAAATGTCATTTCTTGGTGTTTATTTAGTAATATCACCTTTATTTGCTCGGAATTTGGGGCTTAATCAAGAACAGTCCCTGCAATTAATCTCGGCAACCCTGTTAGCATCCGGATTTGGTGTGGTGTTACAATCGGCTAAAATTTTCGGTGTGGGTTCTGGTTATTTTTGTCCTTTGCAGGCAACATCGTCTACTTTCTCTAGTTTGTTATTGGCAAAAACTCACAGTGGTTTGGGTGCGGTTTTTGGTATGGTTGCAGTCGTTGGATTGTCACAGATGGCTTTTGCGTTTCTGTTTCAAAGATTGCGCGGCATATTTACGGTGCAGGTAGCGGGATTGGCTGTTTTGCTGATTGGATTGGGGTTGGGATATTATGGACTTAAGCTGATTTTAGAGACAGAGGTTGGTGTTTCTTTAAATCAACAAGGTCTTTTATGTATGCTTACCTTGGGTACGATGATTGGTTTTAATATTTGGTCTTCCGGCCATTTGCGTTTGTTTTCAGCATTTTTAGGATTGTTGACAGGGTTTGTCGCCAGTTATTTTATGGATGTAATTTCTGACAGCGAATGGGCTGTTTTTCATAATGCGGCTTTGTTTTATATCCCTAGGCCGATGAATATTGGTTGGTCTATTGATCATAAGGCTCTTTTACCGGCTATTATGACAGGGCTTTTTCTTGCCCTGCATGGGTTTGGTGCTTTGGTTGCTGCGCAGCGTTTTAACGATGCGGACTGGAAACGCCCTGATTTGCAGTTGATTAAACAAGGCATCTTAGCTGAAGGTGTAACTAATTTAGTCAATTCTTTACTTAACGGATTGCCATTGACTTCAAGTGGTGGTGCAGTAAGTTTGGCAGCATCTACCGGTTGCACCAGTCGCTATTTAGCTTATTGGCTTGCTGCAATTATGGGAGTGATTGCTTTTATGCCTAAGGCAATTGTGTTTTGGCAAATTTTGCCTTTATCGGTCATGGGTGCTGCGCTAATATTTTTAGCTTCTTTCACGGCACTTTCCGGTCTCCAGGTGATGGGCTCAAGGTTGCTTGATAATCGTAAAATATTAGCCCTAGGCATAGGCCTTATTTTGGGGATTAGTTACGAACCGATCATGTTTTTATTTAATGATAAATATCCGGATGTTTTGAAAAATCTTTTGATGTCTGGTGTTAGTCTGGGTGTTTTTAGCGCGGTCGTTTTGTCTGCATTATTTCAAATCAAAAATCATACGAGTAAGCAACGTAGTTTTGATGCGCTCCATAGTTCCTTAGGTGATGTTATTTTGTTTTTGGAACAACAAGGTATGAGTTGGGGGGCACGTCCCGAAATTGTTAGGCGTGCAGAGTATGCAACTTGGCAGGCATTTGAAATTCTTACCGATCATGGGTTGATTGATTTGAATCACGAGAAAAGCGATAAGATTCAACTTGAAACTCTATTTAATGAATATACCTTTACGGTTATATTAAGTTATAGAGGAAATCTTTTATCATTGATGACTCATCGACCCACTCATGAGGAAATGCTTAATGATGAAAATGCAGTAATGCAAATGGCTGGATATTTACTTTATCGTTTGGCCGATAAAGTAAGAACACGCCACGATGGCGAGCGGTGTGAATTACGCTTGATATTTAATGATTAATTAACCAAACAAACAAGTAAAAGAGGAAAAGTATATGCTAACAATTTCATCGGCGCGACAAGACACATTTATGGTTGTTACTTTAATGGGGCGCATTGATGCTTCAAATTCGAAAGATCTTGAGCAACAATGTCTTGAGATGATTAGTAACGGTGAAACTCAAATGATTCTTGATTTAACTGCAGTCAATTATGTTAGCAGTGCAGCTTTACGGGTTTTTTTATTGGCAGCAAAACGATTGAGTGCAGTTAAAGGTTCAGTAAAGTTATGTGGTTTAAGTACGACATTACGTGATGTTTTCGATATTAGTGGCTTCAGTAAGTTGTTTGTGATTACTGCGACACTGCAAGAAGCACTTAACGCAGATTAAGGTACATTTGATGTCCTAAATAAGGATTGTCACAAAAATTAGCTGGCAGTATCCGGGTTAATGGTGGCTTCATCGCAACCTTTTTGATAAAAAACAAGAGAGGGCGGAAAGGCAGTAATATCAATCGTTAGTGATGTTTCTTTTTGAAATGCAGCAATGTAGCCATTACTCGTGCTATGAAGGTTATGGATTAAGTTTTGAGCCAACTTTTGTTGCGCTTCATCTTCGCCTAATGCAAAAGGGTTTTCAGAAAGATTCATCTCATTAATAGCCATCTGTAAAGCATCGCCAGAAATAGCCTGTATTTTGGTTTGGAAAGAACTAAATATAGCGGCCCCTTTTTCACGCTTTATTCGTTCTATGTCATGTGGATCAGCATATAAAAGAAAAACGCCTTTTACTCCCTGAAACTCATTTTTGCAAATTCCGCCATCCATTATCCTGACCAAATTAAGTTTTTTTGTTCCTTTTATTATTGTCATTGGTGGGTTCTGTCCAGCTAAATTATCAGCCTCATTCTTTGAAGTAACTGAATTAGTTTTGAGTTGAACAGTTTTTGTATCTGAATTCTCTTTGACTTCTTGAGTCGAACAGGCTGCTAAGGTAATAAATAAAATGTGGGTTAAAAACTTTAAGCTGGTGTTCATTGCTTTCTTGTTTGAGATATAGATGAAGATTAATTGGCGTAATTATAATCTTAGATTCAACTCATAAATGCAATTATCTTTGCAATATTAGTTCTAATACCAGTTTGCTGCCAAAATAAGCCAATAGTAGCGACATAAAGCCAATTAAGGTCCATTGAATTGCTGTTTTGCCTCTCCAGCCGTATCGACTTCTGCCTATTAAAAGCCCTGTAAATATAAGCCACGCCAAAATAGATAAGACTGTTTTGTGGACAAGGTGCTGTGCAAATAAATTTTCTATAAATAAAAAGCCGCTGGCCAATGAAATGGACAGGAAAACAATGCCGGTAGTCAGCATTTGAAATAAGAGAGACTCCATGGTTTGTAAGGGAGGTAATGATTGGATGAATCGTTTGGGTGGGTGGCTTTTTAATTGCTGGTCTTGAATGGCAAGTAAAATAGCTTGGATTGCAGCGATGTTTAGCAGGCTAAAAGCAATGATGGATGTTAGGATATGTGTGCTCATTGCCCAGTTGTAATGGGATACAAGTGGCGTTTTGTGAGAAAAATTAAGATCTAAAGCTAACATGCTGGCAGCAATAGGAAACAGGGCAATACCCAGCTTTTCTACCGGTTTATTGATTGCGGCTATCAGTAATAACAAGGCAACAATCATGGCAACCAGTGAGCAGGTGCTAAAAAGATTAAAGTTAAAGCCCTCATTCTGTTGAAAAACAATGGCCATATATATCAAATGCGTAGAAACAGCAGTCCATTCCAGATAAAGAGCGGTACGCGGGATGCGGCTTTGATCAATATGCCGGATAATTAGTAAGGTGCCAATTAAATAGCTAAATATTGATAGTGTGGCAATTGCGGTAGTGTTCATTAGTATTTGGAGGGTTAGGCTGTTAATAGTCACTGTTAATGCTAAGGCTAACTCAATGTACAGTATTTAAATTATTCTGTAATTGCTTCGAGTGCAAAGGTATTAATGGATATGGTAATATATCAGATTAAATAGTCCTAGCGCATTTGTACTAGCGGATAGTTTCCTCAGAATAACAACAAAGACATCGATATGTTTGATAATTTAACCGATAGATTAAGTAAAACCCTTAAAAACCTTAAGGGTCAGGGTCGTCTGACCGAAGATAACATCAAGGAAGCTTTGCGCGAAGTGCGTATGGCTTTGCTCGAGGCTGACGTGTCTTTGCCCGTTGTTACGGATTTTATTGAACGTGTCAAAGTAGGTGCTTTAGGCCAAGAAGTTCAAAACAGTTTGACGCCGGGTCAGGCCATGATCAAGTTGGTTCAATCTGAACTTGTCAAGGTCATGGGCGAGGCGAATGAGGGGCTAAATCTTAATGCTGTTCCGCCTGCTGTTATTCTAATGGCCGGTTTGCAGGGCGCAGGTAAGACCACGACCGTTGCCAAGTTGGGTCGTTGGCTACAAGAAAGTCAAAAGAAAAAAGTCGGTGTGGTGAGTGCTGACGTTTATCGCCCGGCAGCTATTAAGCAGTTGGAAATGCTGGCTAAAGAAGTTGATTTGGTTTTCTTTGACAGTGATTTGTCACAACAGCCCATCGATATTGCCAAGAGTGCAATTGACGCAGCCAAGAGAAAATTTCTTGATGTGATAATCATCGATACTGCGGGCCGTTTGCATATTGATGATGAAATGATGGGTGAAATTAAAGCCCTGCATGCCGCCATTAATCCAGTTGAAACGTTATTTGTCGTTGATAGCATGACGGGGCAAGATGCCGCAATTACTGCTAAAGCCTTTAATGATGCCTTGCCCTTAACGGGAGTTATCCTGACCAAAGCTGATGGCGATGCTCGTGGTGGTGCGGCGCTATCCATACGACATGTAACCGGCAAGCCTATCAAATTTATTGGTGTTGGCGAAAAAACAGATGCCTTGGAGCCTTTTCATCCTGATCGTATTGCCTCCCGTATTTTAGGTATGGGGGATATGCTGAGTCTTATCGAAGAGATTGAGCAAAAAGTAGATAAGGAAAAAGCTGAAAAATTTGCCCGTAAAATGCAAAAAGGTAAGGGCTTTGATCTGGAAGATTTTCGTGAGCAATTACAGCAAATGCAGAGTATGGGTGGAGTGAGTTCCATGCTGGATAAATTGCCGGGTATGGGAAATGTGCCTCAGGAAATGAAAGATAAGGTTAATGATAAAGAGTTGGCTCGTCAGATTGCTGTGATTGGATCTATGACTATGCAGGAAAGGCGTTATCCTGATTTAATCAAAGGTAATAGAAAGAAACGAATTGCCGCAGGTTGCGGGCAACAGTTGCAGGATGTTAACCGTATTCTTAAACAATTTTTGATGATGCAAAAAATGATGAAGAAATTTAAATCAGGTAATATGGCCAATATGTTGCGCGGTATAAAAAGCAATGTTAAAGGTATGAGGCGGTAGTTTTTGATTGATTTTAGCCGCTATTTTCGCGTAAAAATAGAGTGAGAGTTGATTTTTTCTAATTTATTCTTCACTTATAGTAAAAATCGCGTAAAATGGCGGATTAATAAAACAATGATTAAATGTATTTTTCGAGGAAATTAGATGGTAACCATTCGTCTTTCAAGAGGCGGCGCTAAAAATCGCCCTTTTTATCACGTTGTTGTAACCGATAGTAGAAGTGGCCGTGATGGTCGATATATTGAGCGTCTTGGCTTTTTTAACCCGTTAGCGCGTGGTAATGAAGAAAGATTGCGTTTGGACAGTGAACGCGTTGAATATTGGAAGTCCACTGGCGCACAACCTTCCGAGCGTGTTGCCAAGTTGATTAAAGACGCAATTAAAGCAGCTGCATAAGCTGTTGTCCAACCAACAGCAAATAAACGTTGGCAAGATTTCCGGCGTTTTTGGAGTAAAAGGTTGGGTAAAGGTATTTTCTTTTACTGACAATAAAGAGAATATTTTAAATTATTCGCCTTGGTTGTTAAAAAAAGACAGTGAAACAAGATTGATTAAGGTCATTGACGGCAAACTTCAAGGTAAAGCAGTTGTTGCACAACTTGAGGCCGTAAATGATAGAGATCAGGCGGCAAGTCTTATGGGTTGGGATGTTTTTATAACGCCTGACCAATTGCCGAAAGCGGCAAAAGATGAGTATTATTGGTCTGACTTGATTGGCTTAAGCGTTGAAACCAGTTTGGGTGTCCAGTTAGGCGTCATTGAAAGCCTGATGGAAACGGGTGCCAATGATGTTGTTATTATTAAAGGAGATCGGGAGCGGGTCATTCCGTTTTTACAGGGACAGACAATAATTAGTATTGATCTGGATAACACTAGAATGATTGTTGATTGGGATCCTGATTTTTAATAACCATCATGCGTTTTGATGTTGTAACATTATTTCCGGAAATGATAATTGACGCTGCAGGTTACGGGGTAACTGGCAGGGCAATTGAGCGCGAAATAGTCAGTTTGTCAGTTTGGAATCCTCGAGATTATACAAGTGACAAACACAGAACAGTTGATGATCGCCCTTATGGCGGTGGTCCTGGAATGGTAATGAAATACCAGCCTTTACATGATGCAGTAAATGGCGCAAAACAAGCGGCTAGCGGCACCGCAAAAGTAGTTTATTTAAGTCCACAAGGTAAGCCAATTACACAAGCATTGTTATCTGAAGCTTGTAATATTTCGCAATTGATTTTGATTGCAGGGCGCTATGAAGGTGTAGATGAGCGCTTTGTTAAAATGGATTGTGACGATGAATGGTCTGTTGGGGACTATGTAATTAGTGGTGGTGAGCTGGGTGCATTAATAGTTATTGATGGAGTAACCCGTTTATTGCCGGGTGTTCTTGGTCATGAAGAATCTGCACAGCAAGATTCTCATATGAATGGCTTGTTGGATTATCCGCATTTTACCAGGCCTGAACAACTTGAAGCATGCTCAGTACCGGACGTTTTATTGAGCGGCAATCATGCGGATATAGAGCGGTGGCGGATGAAGCAGGCGTTGGGTAGAACTTGGCAAAGACGGCCGGATTTATTAAAAAACAAGAATTTAAGTGCAGAGCAGGAATATCTGCTGAAACAATTTAAAAGTGAAGTTGAATAGGGTGTGGTGATGAGCAATATTATTGATGTATTGGAAAAAGAGCAACTAAGACAAATTCCTGAATTTAATCCAGGTGATACGGTTGTTGTTCAAGTTAAAGTAAAAGAAGGCGAGCGTGAGAGAATTCAGGCTTTTGAAGGCATTGTGATTGCAAAACGTAATCGTGGTTTAAACTCTGCTTTCACAGTTAGAAAGATATCTCATGGTACTGGTGTTGAGCGTGTTTTTCAAACTCACAGCCCTATTATCAGCGAAATTGCTGTTAAGCGTCGTGGTGATGTTCGTCGCGCTAAATTATATTATTTACGTGATTTGACTGGTAAAGCGGCTCGTATTAAAGAAAAACTTTAAGCAGTTTTTGTTTTATACCGTTGAAAAAGGCAGCTTCTAGCTGCCTTTTTTTATGTTTAAAGTTATGATATTCCCTTAACAAAAACTTAGGTGGCGTTAATTTTATAAGAATTTACTAACTTCAAATATAGTTCCTTCTTAACCAGGTATTATAAAAAAGATTTTTTCAATATTCCCAATAGAAAATGACTAAACAAGTAAAATCCTTAACAATGACTGTTCTAATGACACCCGATATGGCAAATTTTTCGGGTAATGTGCATGGCGGTTCTTTATTAAAATTACTGGATCAAGTGGCTTATGCCTGTGCGGCTAAATATTGTAAAAACTATGTGGTAACAGCTGCATTGGATCAGGTTTTCTTCAAACAGCAAGTCAACGTCGGTGAGTTGGTAACTTTTTTTGCCCGTGTTAATCATGTCGGGCGATCTTCAATGGAAGTGGGGGTAAAAGTGGTTGCCGAGCATTTACGAACCAACGAAAAAAGGCATACGACCTCTTGTTACTTTACTATGGTAGCCATTGATGAAAATGGACAATCTTTAGAGGTGCCACGTTTAATTTTGGAAACAGAAGTAGAAATAAAACATTATGCGGCGGCTGAAATGCGAAGAAAAATGCGTCAGGAAAGCCTGGAGAAAAGTCGTGCGCTTTATGTTGAGTTATCAGAGGAAGAATTTTAAGTGGGCCTACAAGAAAATTTTGAACAACTGCCGTTAAAGGACTTTGCCGAGAAAGCTTATCTGGATTATTCCATGTACGTTATTCTTGATCGGGCTTTGCCACATATTGCAGATGGCTTAAAGCCAGTTCAGCGGCGTATAGTTTATGCCATGTCTGAGCTTGGCTTAAACGCCTTGGCCAAGTACAAAAAATCAGCACGTACAGTCGGTGATGTGTTGGGTAAATATCATCCGCACGGTGATTCAGCGTGTTATGAAGCCATGGTGTTGATGGCGCAGAGTTTTTCATACCGATATCCATTGGTTGACGGGCAAGGCAATTGGGGGTCGCCAGATGATCCAAAATCATTTGCTGCCATGCGTTATACCGAATCGCGTCTGACTGCTTATGCGAATACCTTGCTAAGTGAATTAGGGCAGGGTACAGTCGAATGGTCCGATAACTTTGATGCGACATTAAAAGAGCCTGTGCTATTGCCGGCAAGATTACCTAATATTTTGCTTAACGGTACGATGGGTATTGCTGTCGGTATGGCAACCGATATACCGCCACATAATTTACGAGAAGTTGCGGCAGCTTGCATACAATTGCTGGATGAGCCTGATAGCACGTTGGAAACCTTGTTTAATTTCATCAAAGGTCCTGATTATCCAACGGAGGCTGAAATAATAACCTCTGCAGAGGATATTCAAAAAATGTATGTCAGTGGTGGTGGTTCAATAAAAATGCGCGCTATCTATGAGCAAGAAGAAGGCACTATCGTTATTACCGCGTTACCGCATCAGGTATCCGGTGCTAAATTGATGGAGCAAATAGCCGCGCAAATGTTGGCTAAAAAACTGCCCATGATTGAAGATCTTAGAGATGAGTCCGATCATGAAAATCCAACTCGCTTATTAATCATTCCAAAGTCCAAGCGCATTGATGTCGATGCCGTTATGTCACATTTGTTTACCACGACTGATCTTGAAAAAAGCTATCGCGTTAACATGAACATGATAGGGGTGGACGGTAAGCCAAAGGTTAAAGGGCTTAGAGAAATTCTTGTTGAATGGCTGGCGTTTCGAACAGAAACTGTTCGTAGACGATTACAGTATCGCTTGGATAAAGTGCTAGCCCGACTTCATATACTCGATGGCTTATTGATTGCCTATTTAAATATTGATGAAGTCATTGCTATTATTCGTAATGAAGAGTATCCCAAGCCAGTCTTAATGCAACGTTTTAGACTGACTGATATTCAAGCCGAAGCCATACTGGAATTGAAGTTAAGGCATTTAGCCAAGCTCGAAGAAATGAAAATTCGGGGTGAGCAAGACGCGCTGGAAAAAGAACGAGCAGCCCTAGAAAAAACCTTGGGCTCCAAACTTTTACTAAACCGTTTGATTAGAAAAGAAATTGAACGAGATGCCGAGCAGTATGGCGATGATCGTCGATCACCGATTGTTTCAAGAGTGGCAGCACAAGCTTTGGAAACTACGGCGCTAATCATTAACGAACCTATAACGATAGTCCTGTCACAAAAAGGCTGGATAAGAGCGGCAAAAGGTCATGATATTGATGTTGATAGCTTAAATTACCGATCGGGTGACGGACTTTTAGATGCAGTTAAGAGTCGGTCAACCCAGCCTGTTTATTTATTGGATTCCACGGGGCGTGCTTATAGTACTTCTTCCCATGATTTACCTTCGGCGAGGACTCAAGGTGAGCCCTTAACCGGACGTCTTAATCCGCCTCAAGGTTCAATGTTTACTAACTTGCTTGTTGGTAACCCTGATGACTGGTACGTAATGGCGAGTCATTACGGGTATGGTTTTAGGGTTCAGTTAAAAGAATTATCCAGTAAAAATAAGGCGGGTAAATTACTGATTACCTTGCCTGAGGGCGCCAAAGTTTTAAAGCCGGCGGCTATTAATGACGAGTCTGATTTACTTGCGGTCGTTACTCTGCAAGGTCGCTTGTTGATTTTTCCTGTTGCCGATTTGCCAGCACTGGCGCGTGGCAAAGGCAATAAATTAATACAAATCCCTCTCTTGGAGCTCGCCTCAGAGAAAGATTATGTGGTTTCCGTGTTATCGATTCCGGAAAATAGCGCGTTAAAAGTGGTATCCGGCAAGCGTTTTTTGACCTTAAAGACCGTTGATATAGAACATTATAAAAGCGCTCGAGCAAAAAGAGGCTTGGCATTACCCAGAGGCTTTCAGCGAGTTGAAGGTTTGGAGTGTGAGTAGTGTTTATATGATTTTGGTGTGAGCTTTCAAAAGCTGCGTTTTACTGGATGATTGATTGTATGAGGCCGGTTTGAGGTGGGTGACGTGGGCACATGTTGTTTGTGCCCAAGCTTAATAAGGTGGTGTTGGCTGAGTGGTGGGTAGAAAAGTATGTCTTTTTTTAAATTTCTTTTGTCAGTTTTTCAGCATAACCCGTGTAATTGCGAGGTGTTAAATTCAGTAAAGCCGTTTTGGCATCAGCCGGAATTTCCAGCTTTTCAATAAATACCTTTAACTGTTCCGGTGTAATATGCTGACCACGGGTAAGCTCTTTTAATTTTTCGTAGGGCTTTTCTATACCATAACGACGCATTACGGTTTGTATGGGTTCCGCCAGTACTTCCCAGTTAGCATTAAGATCGGCTTCAATAGCGTCTATATTGATTTCTAATTTTGAAATACCTTTTAAACTTGCTTGTATGGCGATACTGGTATGCGCTATACCAACTCCGATATTTCTTAACACGGTGGAATCGGTTAAATCACGCTGCCATCTTGATACCGGTAACTTTTCTGCCAAAAATGAAAACAAGGCATTGGCCAACCCTAAATTGCCTTCCGAGTTTTCGAAATCAATCGGGTTAACTTTATGGGGCATGGTCGATGAGCCAATTTCACCGGCAATAGTTTTTTGTTTGAAATAACCCAAGGAAATATAAGCCCAGATGTCCCGATCAAAATCCAGCAAAATGGTATTAAAACGTGACAAGGTGTGAAAAAATTCGGCAATGTAATCGTGCGGTTCAATCTGAATGGTGTATGGATTTAATTGCAAGCCTAAAGATTCGATGAAGTTTTTGGCAAATTCAGCCCAATCGACATCAGGATAAGCTACGCAATGCGCATTATAATTCCCTACAGCACCGTTTATTTTGCCTAATAAGGCAACCGCTTGCAGTTGTTTTTGTTGACGCAACATACGCGCGGCAACGTTGGCAAATTCCTTGCCTACCGTAGTCGGTGTGGCTGATTGGCCGTGAGTACGAGACAACATAGGTTGGTCGGCATTTTGAAGAGCAAGTTTTTTAAGAGCGTCTATGCAGTCGGTGATTTGTGCATCTATAATTTCACGACCTTCTTTTAGCATCAAGGCATAAGACAGGTTGTTGATATCTTCCGACGTGCAGGCAAAATGAATAAATTCACTAACGTGTTCCAGTTCTGTGCAACCGGTAATTTTTTCTTTTAATAAATATTCAACGGCTTTAACATCGTGGTTGGTGGTTTTTTCTATCTCTTTGACGCGCTGTGCATCTGCTGCTGAAAAATCACTGATGATGCTATTTAATAATTGTGTTGCAGAATCGCTGAACGAGCTGACTTCAGCAATTAGGGGGTGTTCTGCCAAAGCTTGAAGCCAGCGTACTTCAACCAACACGCGAAAGCGAATCAAGCCGTATTCACTAAATACGGGGCGAAGTTTTTCTACTTTGTCGGCATAGCGACCGTCGATAGGAGAGATTGCAGTTAAGGCAAAGTTAGTCATGGTTGATTGTCCTGATTCTGTTGGATTTAGCTTAATTTTCATTGTATTTGGATTCGATAATACCGCCGCCCAAGCAAATCTCGCCATCATAAAAAACGACCGATTGTCCTGGAGTTATGGCTCTTTGCGGTAGGTCAAAACTCACTCTGATGCGGTTGTTCGTCAGTGGTTTGACCAGGCAAGCTTGGTCAGTCTGCCGGTAGCGGGTTTTTGCTGCGCAGCGCAGTGATTCTGTTAAGGATTTATTATTACTCCAATCCAACTGGCCGGCTTCCAGGGTGTTATGTAACATGAGGGGGTTGTCGTGGCCTTGACCTACGATTAATATATTATTTTCGAGATCTTTATCCAGTACATACCATGGTTCATCCGGGGCATTTTTAACGCCTCCTATACCCATTCCTTGACGTTGTCCGAAGGTGTAATACATTAATCCGGAATGTTTGCCAATATACTGGCCTTCCGGTGTGTGCATTTCACCTGGTTGGGTCGGTAAATAACGTTGTAGAAATTCGGTAAATTTTCGTTCACCAATAAAGCAAATGCCAGTGCTATCTTTTTTATGGCTATTGGCAAAGCCGGCTTTATCTGCTAATCTCCGAATTTCCGGTTTATGCAAGTGCCCGATGGGGAAAAGGGTTTTTGACAACGCTTTTTGTCCAAGAGTATAAAGAAAATAGCTTTGTTCTTTATTCGGGTCGAGACCTTTAAGTAAGTAAAACTCACCGTTTCTTTCTGCAACACGCGCATAGTGTCCTGTGGCTATGTATTCTGCACCCAAGTCTTCAATCGCATAATTTAGAAATGCTTTAAATTTAACGTGTTTGTTACATAAAATATCGGGGTTTGGCGTACGTCCGGCTTTAAATTCAGACAGGAAAACTTCGAAGACCTCGTCCCAGTATTCGGCGGCAAAATTAACGGTTTTGAGCTCTATACCCAGCGTATCACAGACTTGTTGGGCATCAGCCAAGTCATCCATAGCGGTGCAATATTCAGTGCCGTCATCTTCTTCCCAGTTTTTCATGAATAAACCGGTGACTTGATGCCCTTGTTCTAACAAAAGCAAGGCAGTTACTGAAGAGTCAACGCCCCCCGACATGCCAACGATCACTTTTTTACTCATGATTAATATCGAGATATGATTTTATCAGCGACAAGGGGTAACGATGTCCGTTTAAGTAATCATCCACGCTGCTCAATACTAAAGGACTCCGTAAACGATGCATTTGCAGGGCAATTTCATCACGAGTAAGCCAGTGCGTAGCGACTATGCCGTTATCGAGTTTTTGGTTCGGATTATGGCTGTGACAGTTGCCTGAAAAACAAACCCTAATAAACGTCGGAAAGTCAGGCGTTCTTCGCCAAAGTTGGATGGAAATAAGATGTTCGGGTTCAAAATACCAAGCTGTTTCTTCATTTACTTCACGCTTAACGGCGGCAATTAGATCTTCATTCTCTTCAAAATGCCCAGCGGGTTGATTGAATTGTAAGCCATAGGGCGTTTCCTCTTCAACGAGCAAAAAGCGATTATCTTGTTCGATAATCGCTGCAACGGTAACGTGTGGTTTCCAAACCATTGATGATGTCCAGCAATAACAAAAACTAATATGTTACTAGATCTAAGGAACTTATGTTGGTAAAAAAGGAATAAAAGAGTAAAGTTAAATTTGTGGGTAACAATTCTGGAGCATTTTGCTTTGATAATTTAATTTGTTATGTTCTTACACTTGAAATACACTAAGTTTGACACTATCTTAGAAACTTAAAGTATTTTTTTATTTGCTTACTATGCCTGACTTTGATCCGTTCATAAATAATAATGACGATGGCTTGGCCGTTCAGGAAGCCAAACCTAAGTTAAAAAGACCGCCTTTATACAAAGTAATTTTGTTAAATGACGATTTTACGCCTATGGATTTTGTAATTGAGATTTTGATGGATTTCTTTTCCATGCCTGAAGAGAAGGCCACGCAGGTTATGTTGCAAATCCACACGCAAGGTGTGGGGGTGTGTGGAACGTATTCTAAAGATGTTGCTGAGACGAAAGTCTATATAGTTAATGATTATTCACGAGAAAACCAACATCCATTGATGTGTTCAATGGAAGAAGTGTAAATTGGAGCGTTTATGTTAAGCAAAGAACTTGAAGTTACGTTAAATACAGCTTTTAAAAACGCTCATGATAAACGTCATGAATTTATCACGGTTGAGCATTTATTGTTGGCGTTGATCGGCAATAAAGCAGCAGAAATCATTATGAAAGCTTGTGGCTGTGATATTAAAGCGCTACAGAATCAATTAACTCAATATATTGATGAGACAATTTCTTTGATTCCTGAGGGGATCCAGAGAGAAACTCAACCTACCTTAGGTTTTCAGAGAGTATTGCAACGGGCCGTCTTTCATGTGCAGGCTTCCGATAAAAAAGAAGTGACCGGTGCCAATTTATTTGTGGCCTTATTTAGTGAGCAGGATTCACAAGCAGTTTATTTATTAAACAAACAAGATATATCTCGTTTGGATGTGGTCAATTATTTGGCTCACGGGATTTCAAAAAACGATCAAGAGCGTGAAGAGTCAAATGAACCGGCAACAGAAGCAGGCAATGCGGATCCAGATGCGGGAAGTCCTTTGGATAAATATACCACCAACCTTAACGAAGAAGCGTTGTTAGGCAGAATTGATCCGTTGATTGGCAGAGAGCTTGAGCTTGAGCGTACCATACAGACCCTTTGCCGACGTCGTAAAAATAATCCCTTACTGGTTGGTGAGGCGGGTGTTGGTAAGACTGCAATTGCAGAAGGTTTGGCGAAAAGAATTGTTGAAGAAAATGTACCTGAAATTCTGATGAATAGTGTTATCTATTCTCTGGATTTAGGGGCTCTGGTTGCTGGTACCAAATATAGGGGCGATTTTGAAAAGCGTCTTAAATCTTTGATGAATCAGCTTAAAAAAGAACCTGATTCTATTCTGTTTATTGATGAGATACATACAATCATAGGTGCAGGCTCTGCTTCTGGCGGTGTTATGGATGCATCCAATTTGATTAAGCCGGTACTCGCTTCCGGCCAATTACGTTGCATTGGCTCGACGACTTATCAGGAGTATCGCGGAGTTTTTGAGAAAGATCACGCGTTGGCTCGCCGTTTTCAAAAAATTGACGTGTTGGAGCCTTCTGTTGAAGATACTGTCCTGATTTTAAAAGGACTTAAATCGCGCTTTGAAGAGCATCATAATGTCAGATATTCTGCTGATGCCTTGCGTGTAGCGGCTGAATTATCCGATCGCTATATCACCGATCGACATTTGCCAGATAAGGCCATAGATGTTATCGATGAGGCGGGCGCAAAACAGCGTATGACCTCAGAAGCAGATCGTAAGCAGGATATTGACGTTGCCGAAATAGAGGATATTGTTTCCAAGATTGCCAGAATACCCGCGCGATCTGTCTCTTCAAATGATATAGACAAGCTGGCTAATCTGGAAAAAAATCTGAAAATGTTGGTTTTTGGTCAAGATGATGCTATTTCTGCCTTAGCTTCAGCCATAAAATTATCGCGTGCAGGCCTTAGGGACTCACAAAAAACGATTGGTTCATTTATATTTGCAGGACCTACCGGTGTCGGTAAAACAGAAGTAACTCGTCAGCTTGCCAAAGTATTGGGTGTTGAGCTGATTCGTTTCGATATGTCTGAATACATGGAGCGTCACACCGTCTCAAGATTGATTGGTGCGCCTCCAGGTTATGTAGGTTTTGATCAAGGTGGCTTATTAACTGAACAGGTTACTAAGCATCCTCATGCTGTTTTATTACTTGATGAATTGGAAAAAGCGCATCCTGATGTTTTTAATTTATTATTACAAGTTATGGATCACGGTTCATTGACTGACAATAACGGGCGTAAAGCAGATTTCCGTAACATTATCTTGGTAATGACGACCAATGCAGGAGCAGAGGAGGGTAGTCGTGCTTCCATAGGTTTTACTCAGCAGGACCATGAAACAGATAGCATGAAAGTCATAGAGAAAGGATTTTCACCTGAGTTTAGGAATCGTTTGGACGCCATTATTCAATTTAAGCCTCTGGATATTTCAATTGTTGGTCACGTGGTTGATAAATTTATTTTTGAATTGGAAGCATTGCTTGCCGAGAAGCATGTAACCCTAACGTTAGATGCTGAGGCTCGGTTGTGGTTGGCTGAACATGGTTGTGATCCAAAGATGGGTGCCAGGCCTATGGCGCGGTTAATTCAGGAGAAAATAAAGAAACCCCTGGCTAATGACTTGCTATTTGGTAAGCTCGCGAACGGTGGTCATGTCAGAATTTATGTAGAAAATAATGAGATGGCTTTTGCTATAGAAAGCAATGAATTGGTTGTTTCTGAGGTCAATTCTTGATAAATCAATTGGTGTAAAGCAGTTAATAACAAAATTTGCTTAACCTTATCAAGTTGATTTGGAATGTTGCCTCCATTGCATATGGGGGTAACCGAAGAGTAATATGGGTTTAGCGCATACGGAATGTGATGCGTCCTTTGGTTAGATCATAAGGAGTCATTTCAACTTTGACGCTATCGCCAGTTAGAATGCGAATGTAATGTTTGCGCATTTTTCCTGAAATATGCGCAGTCACAACGTGACCATTCTCCAGTTCAACCCGGAACATAGTGTTAGGAAGCGTGTCTATCACCTTGCCTTCCATTTCGATTTGATCTTCTTTAGCCATTTGTAATTAGTCTCTGCAATTAAAACTCCAAATTATAGCATAAGCTGATGCTTAACAATAGAAGAGAGTGGGTTTTTGTTTGTTAAACTGATTTTTCAAGCCATTGCTTGTCGATAAGTAACTGAATGGGTTGATAGTCGCATTTATAAACCATTTTTTTACAGGTCTTTATCCAAAAACCCAGATACAAAAATTCTTTTTGTTGCTGATAGGCTTGCTCAATTTGCCATAGAACAGCATAAACTCCAAGGCTATAACTGGAAAATTTAGGTTCAAAAAAGGTATAAACGGCTGACCATGCTTTGTCAACTTGATCGATAACGGCAATAGCCGCAAGTTCATTATTAATGGAGAATTCGACAAACAATGTATCACACCAAGAGCTACCGAGAAAGCTAAGATAATCCTCTGGACTTGCCGTGGCCATAGCGCCATCAGTATGTCTGATGGTTTGGTAGCGTAAGTACATATCATAATGGGCTTGTTCAAAAACAGCGGGCTTGATAATAACTTTTGTATCAATATTTTTGGCCAAGCAGCGTTTTTGGCTTTTGCTGGGTTTAAATTCTTTAAGTGAAAGTCGGGCTGGAATACACTCTGAACACTGAGTGCAGTGTGGCGCATACACCTCATTACCGCTTCGACGAAAACCTTGCGCTATCAATTGAGCATATA
>SESD01000485.1_pt1 | contig 24506 bp, 23 predicted proteins | sample 3171411 | NCBI WGS metagenome assembly SESD01 (sample SAMN06051880, study PRJNA518727) | freshwater metagenome | biome: subpolar coniferous forest; feature: holomictic lake; material: water; isolation source: holomictic Lake 442, 16.5 m depth | place: Canada: near Kenora, Ontario | collected...
AGACCAGGAGTCCTTGAAGATAGCGGTGGAGTCTGCGGTCGTCATGAGACGCTATAAGGTGGATGGTGTGCCATTAGTCGGTACCACTCACATTGAGAGATCCTTTTTGGATCCGCTTGATTGAGGGAAGTCCTCCCAAGTACCCGACTGCGCCGCGCTGATCGATACCGGCTCGAAAGCTGTCAAAGCCTTGGATCTTATTCTGGTAACTACGTAAATCCGTATCAGCGCCGGGGTGTTGGATGTTAGACATGATGTAGGTAAATCCATTTAGATTCTCTACCACCTGCAGGCCAGTCCATTCTGCGCCTGCGCGGTTGGTAGCAATGCGGATAGCCTTATTGGTATCGACATTGTATGCCCATAGAAAGTTATTCAGATGATTGGCACTGTCCTCACCGATGAAGAGGGTGCGCATCGACTCTGAGTACTTGAGGTTATCGGGGTTGGCCACTTTATCGGTGTCGCATCTGTCATGGAGTCCGTAAGTATTTTGTGTATCGGGTTTCCGAGCGCCCATGACGAGAGCTCTCAGATTAGTCGCCACCCATTGGCTATTGATCGGGTTGCCAGATGTGTCCACCTGATCAGACGTTAAGTCAGACTGATACACGATACCGCAGTCCAGGTCCTTGGGGTGGCCTGCTAGGCGGACATGATCCTGAGGGCGCTCTCCATTCTGTCCGGATAGCATGCCCCTCTGTACATAGGACATCGCCATGTAAAGCCTTTTATCTTGTTGATTGGAAGTCACTCCCTCAAGCTTAGTAAGTTCGGTGGTTGCTCCCAGGTAGGCCGCGAAACGTCGAGTTTCTAAGAAGGCGGCAGCCTTTTCCATGCCATCTCTGACCTTAAGATATTCTAGCGCCGGAGTGCTGCCGCTGGTGTAGACATAAACCGGCCTAAAATTAGTATAAGCAGAGGGGTTCGATCGGTACTCGACACTACTTGCCACCTCAAAGATATCTGAGAATTTAATGCTACCGGCCACCAATGCATCGATTTCAGCATCTGTGGCATGGCCAAGCTTGATCCATTGAAGATCAAACTTGCCCCCATCGGAGGCATCGGTCTGATGTAACTTGGCGGCATATAGACTGCCGCTGGTTAGATCTTGGGGCCTGTCGGCAACGAATAGGGTCATCATTACATCATCGCCGTCATCGCCCTTGTAGGCGGTCCTGCTGTCTGGCATGACATGAGCGAGCTCATTTGAGGATCGTCCCATGGAATGGTGTTTGGTAACTTCTGTCTTCCCGCTATAATTCACATTAACCTCGGTGATTATTCCGTATCTGTATGGATCTGCACCGATTGGCGAAAGTTGCCCGGGAGAGTTTAGATAGAGATTCATAGCCGTGAGGGGCCTGCTTTCAAAGACACGTGCATCAGGTTCATACTCTTCGCCCCCGATATGCGTATTCCATGGTGTGAGTTCGCCTGCACAGGGGTTCCATAGACCCCCTACACCACTCATGTCGACATTCTTCAAATTAAATGCGGTTAATCTTCCGGTGAGAGACTCTTGCTGGATGGAGGCTAGATTCATCACCATGGGCAAGGATCCGTACAGATTCAGGATGGGCTTTCCGGGGTCGACATTGGGAGAGACGGTATCGTATTCTAGGTGCGTGATCAGGAAGAGATTGTCACCTTGTCGCATGAGTGAATTGGCATCGGGGCTACGAGCATGGAATGGCCCTTGTGCGGTGTCGCCGGCCTCATTGATCTGCGCTGTTTGTAGGATGTGACCATTTCTATCGACGATGGAGCCAGCTTTCCAACTGCCGACTTGTTCGCCTGAGTTGTAGAGGATATGGTGAGCCAGAGGGTAGGAGATCTTGCGGCCATCCGCATAGGTCACGATTGCGCTGGATTCGGTATAGGCCCTCTGCTGTTGAGCGATGCTGCTCGGTGCCTTGGTCTCTGTGAATTCAACCTTAAGTACGGGCAGCTCTGCCATGACGTGTGGGACATGCAGAAGGGAAAATACGATAACCGCAATCAACCTGAATTGCATAATGAGTGGGGGTTTTCCCCAAAGTGATTGTTTAGAAATTCGAAATTTCAGTAAAAATCAGGATAATCTTTTTCCATGCAAAAACAAGCCCTGCGCAGAGATCTTCTCATAACCCGCCTCGTGATCATCACGCGATTGGACAGTTCATCTGGGTTAGAATCTGTTGATGAACCTTAAGAAGTCCTCTTTAGTGGCTCCTAGCCTGCATGATAAGCAGAGTGGCGATATTGCTTTCATGCGAGTAGCGCTTGATCTTGCAAGGCAGGCATGGGAGGTCGGGGAGGTGCCGGTGGGTGCGGTGGTGGTGAGGGGTGATGAGATCATTGGTCGGGGTTACAACCGTCCGATTTCGTCCGCTGACCCGACCGCCCATGCCGAAGTGATGGCGATTCGTGATGCTGCTCAGCATATAGGCAATTACCGTCTGACGGATTGCACGCTCTATGTCACGCTGGAGCCTTGTACCATGTGTGTCGGTGCAATCTTTCATGCTCGCATTACGAGGCTCATTTATGGAGCACGAGAGCCTAAGACGGGCGCCTGTGGTAGCTTAATCGATTTGCCGGCAGATATCCGGATCAACCATCACTTGCGGATTGCTGGAGGTGTGCTGGCAGAAGAGTCGGGTGAGCTATTGAAGAAATTCTTTGCACAGCGCCGTAAGGTGATCGGAATGGCAGATCAATGAGAGTCATCATCAATATCCAAAACCAGACGCTGGACTTATTAGACTCTGATGGCAGGGTGGTTCAGCATTACAGTGTCTCCACGGCCAAGAATGGAGTGGGCCAGAGGAGAGGTAGTTTTTGTACGCCTCTGGGAAGGCATGTGATACGTGCCAAAGTCGGTGAGGGTCAGCCGGTGAACACAGTATTCATTAAACGCCGACCGACCGGTGAAATTTATACGCCAGAGTTGGGTGCTCGTTATCCTGAACGAGATTGGATTCTGACACGAATACTATGGCTTTCAGGCTGTGAGCTAGGCTTTAATCGTTTGGGAGAGGTCGATACGATGCGCCGTTATATCTACATCCACGGCAGCCCAGACAGCGCGGTGATGGGGAAACCCGGTTCGATCGGGTGCATCCGAATGCATAACCCCGATCTGCTGGAGCTATTTAAGCGAGTTGAGGCCGGGGTAGAGGTCGAGATAATAGGCCAGTCTTAAGCACGTGGGAGTGGTCCCTTCGGTCGCTGAGTCGGTATTGTCGCGTGCCAAATTTGTTCTGGAAGGCCTTTTCCCGTATCATGTATGTCCATGACCAAGTATGTATTTGTGACTGGCGGTGTTGTCTCTTCCTTGGGGAAGGGTATCGCCGCCGCCTCCCTAGCAGCAATTCTCGAAACCCGCGGCATTAAAGTAACCATGCTCAAGCTGGATCCCTATATTAATGTGGATCCTGGCACCATGAGCCCATTCCAGCATGGAGAGGTATTTGTCACCGAGGATGGTGCGGAGACTGATCTCGATCTGGGACATTACGAGCGATTCATCAGCACTAAGATGAGTAAGCGTAATAACTTCACTACCGGACAGATATACGAGAGCGTAATCAAGAAGGAGCGTCGGGGAGACTATCTCGGCGGCACAGTACAGGTGATCCCACACATCACTGATGAGATCAAGCTTCATATCAAGGCAGGTGCGGGCGACGCTCAGGTTGCCATCGTCGAGATTGGCGGCACCGTGGGAGATATCGAGTCCCTGCCATTTCTAGAAGCGATCCGCCAGATGGCGGTGCAGCACCCTCGTAACGATACCTGCTTCATTCACCTCACACTCCTTCCTTACATCGGATCGGCAGGAGAGCTGAAGACCAAACCGACCCAACACTCAGTCAAGGAGTTGCGCGAGATTGGTATTCAGCCGGATGTTCTGTTATGCCGTGCAGACCGAGAATTGCCGGCCGATGAACGCCGCAAGATTGCGCTATTCACCAATGTGAGAGAGGAGGCCGTGATCTCAGCGGTGGACGCGGATAGCATTTATAAGATTCCAGGCTTGCTGCACGATCAGATGCTCGATGAGATCGTGTGTCATAAATTGGACATCCTGGCCAAGCCCGCGGATTTGAGCGTATGGAAGAGTCTGGTTGATCATCTGGAGCATCCTCAGAGGTCTGTCAAGATTGCGCTGGTGGGTAAGTATGTTGATCTGACTGAATCATACAAATCCCTGTCTGAGGCCTTGATACATGCGGGTATTCATACCCGTAGCAAGATCAATATTCATTACATGGACTCGGAGAATATCGAGAAGCAAGGGACCGATTGCCTCGTCGGGATGGACGCGATTCTGGTTCCGGGTGGATTCGGTAAACGAGGTGTGGAGGGCAAGATTATGGCCATCCATTACGCACGTGAAAACCGGATCCCCTATCTGGGAATCTGTCTCGGACTGCAGCTGGCAGTGATCGAATATGCTCGTGACAAGGCCTCAATGGAGGGTGCTCACAGCACCGAATTTAATCCAGATACACCTTACCCTGTGATCGGTCTGATCACCGAATGGCGTACCCGCGAAGGACAGTTAGAGATGCGTGACGCCAAGTCAGATCTAGGCGGGAGTATGCGTCTTGGGGGGCAGGAGTGCGTACTGCAGGAGGGATCTCTGGCGAAGAAGATTTATGGCACTGATACGATTATCGAGCGACATCGCCACCGTTATGAAGTCAATAACGCGTACCTCCCTCAGCTTGAGAAGGTGGGGCTACGAGTCAGTGGGTTATCTGCGGTTGAGACACTGTGCGAGATGATTGAGCTCCCTCAGGATGAGCATCCTTGGTTTGTTGCTTGCCAATTTCATCCTGAATTCACATCCACACCCAGGTCGGGACATCCGCTATTTAAATCCTTTGTCGAGGCGGCTATTAAATCTTCGGAAGGGCATTCTGAGTCAGTCGCATCTGACCCCGCTAAATTAAAAATTATTTCTTAAGTATCGGCTACGTAAAGCGAGACCCGTTCTAATAACTTAAATAACATCAGGGAAAAATAGCATGAGTGCAATCGTAGATGTCGTCGCACGTGAAATCATCGATTCCCGTGGGAATCCGACCATAGAGGCCGATGTATTGCTCGAGTCCGGTGTACTAGGACGGGCGGCTGTACCTTCAGGTGCTTCCGTCGGCACTAAGGAGGCTGTCGAATTACGTGATGGTGATATGCAGCGTTATTTTGGACTGGGTGTCCTCAAGGCGGTGAGCAATGTTAATACCGAGATTGCAGAGTCCATCATGGGGTTGGATTCGATGGAACAGAACTTTATCGACCATACTCTGATTGACCTAGATGGTAGCGATAATAAGTCAAGACTTGGAGCCAATGCCATCCTTGCGGTCTCTCTTGCGGTCGCAAAGGCAGCTGCAGAGGAGGCCGGCCTTCCTCTATACCGCTACCTAGGGGGTGCGGGTCCGATGTCGATGCCGGTACCGATGATGAACGTGATCAATGGTGGGGCACACGCTAACAATAATCTGGATATGCAGGAGTTCGTCATCATCCCTGTGGGTGCTCAAAGCTTTCGTGAGGCGGTTCGCTGCGGTGCTGAAGTATTTCATACGCTGAAGAAATTGATTGATGCGAAGGGTATGCCCACCTCTGTAGGAGATGAGGGGGGGTTTGCTCCTAACCTTGCGAATAACGAGGCTGCATTACAGCTGATTGTAGAGGCGATCGAGCAGGCGGGTTACTTGCCGGGACCGGATGTTGCAATCGGCCTGGACTGCGCTAGTTCAGAATTTTTTAGGGATGGGAAGTACCACCTATCATCCGAAGGTTTGAGTCTTACGTCTACGCAGTTTGTGGATTATCTCGCCACCTGGATCGATAAATACCCCATCCTCAGTATCGAAGATGGGATGAGTGAGCACGACTGGGATGGATGGAGATTGCTTACCAGTAAGCTCGGGAAATCAGTGCAGTTGGTGGGGGATGACGTATTCGTCACAAATTCCAGAATCCTGAAGGAAGGAATTGCTCAGGGTGTTGCCAACTCCATTCTGATTAAGCCGAACCAGATCGGCACCCTCAGCGAAACATTTTCTGCCATTGAAACGGCTAAGCGTGCAGGCTATACCGCCGTAATCTCGCACCGTTCCGGTGAGACAGAAGATACCACCATCGCGGATATTGCTGTGGCCACGAACGTGCTACAAATCAAGACGGGCTCACTTTCTCGCTCAGACCGCCTAGCCAAGTACAATCAGCTGCTGCGTATCGAGGAAGACTTGGGTGACTCTGCCAGCTATGCTGGGAGAGGCGCCTTCTATCAGTTGAGATAAGACTTAAGATCTCGATAGATTTATTTGGGCGCCACTGCGTTATAAAAACGTAGTGAATAATCCACAAGGAAGGTGCAGATTGTGGGACTTATAAGGATGTCCGAATGAAGCTGCTGGCGATTGCACTCGTCTTGATGATTGCTCTGTTGCAATACCCATTATGGTTTGGTAAAGGGAGTTGGCTCCGAGTGTGGGAGATCAATCAGCAGCTCATCAGTCAGCGCGAAATCAATAAAGAGTGGACAGTTCGGAATGCTGCACTGGATGCGGAGGTGAGAGACCTGAAGCAAGGTTACGATGCAATCGAGGAGATTGCCCGTAGCGAGCTTGGAATGATAAAGCAGGGTGAGATATTCTTCCAGGTGGTCGATAACAATGAAGATAACATCGACCCATCGGGTAAGAGTATGGGAACGACTTCCAAAAAGAAATAAGAAGAAGATGGGTGGGATGGACTTAATAAGCCCTGCAATTTTGTTGAATTTTCATCGGTGTTATACAGGCGTGATCAGTTCAACTTGAACAGACTCCTTCTGATCGGCCAGCCAGATCTGTCCTTCCTGGATAGTGCAATTTAACTGCATATTACGTTGAGCCTGCTTGGCAATTGATTGACTGGTCTGAGGGGATAGGTTGATCACATTCAAATTCTTAATTTTTCCGAGCTTGCTGCGGCATTGATCCCACCACCGATCGGCGACACGCCCGCCGTAACTGTAGATAAATACCTGCCTCGACCGACCGCAGGCCTTACGGACCAGCTTCTCATCCGGTAGCCCAACATCAATCCATAGATCGATCTCACCCGTTAAGTCTTTCCTCCATAGATCAGGCTCGTTATCGGTACTCAATCCATTTCCAAACAGTAGAGACTCATGAGCGTGTAGTGCAAATGCCAGTAGCCTGACCATCATCCGTTCATCGGTCTCGGAGGGGTGCCGAGCAAGCGTCAGTGAATGGCTTTGATAGTAGTTACGGTCGATATCAGCTACTTGCAACTCGGCTTTAAAGATCGTTGACTTGAGTGCCATATCGCTACCTATAGATAATTCTGTGAATATTCGGTTAACATAATCAATATGTAGTGATGGTACCATTGAAAGCGAAGGAACTTACTTCATGTATGGTCAACATCTCGACCATCACGATATCGTAACCATCTGTATATAGTCATTAATAATCCATTATTGCTCAGCAATTACGGAGTGGCTCATAATTTATTACATTTTCCTCTCAAGTAAGTACGAAAGAGGCCGTTAAGCTAGGTAGGTGGTCATTGTGTCCATTGTTTCTATTAATGTAGGAGATGTTCATGGCAATTGATTCGGTTTACTTCGTTTCTACGACGGGCTCCCAACAAATTAACACCACTCAGAAGAGTGCAGAAGACCGTACCGTTGAAAAACAAGAGGGTAAAAAGGAGAGGGTCGGTCATACTGTTCAACCGACCGAAGTACACACGACCCCCACGATGGTCAATACCGAGGGTCAAAAGACCGGTACCACCATCAGTACCAAAGCATGAAGTAGGTAGTCCCGGTACTCAGCGTAATACCCCCCCCGGGGGTATTGAAGAAGTGAACTGCTAGAATCTTGGCGGGATGGGCGAGCACTGGCCGGTAAAGGTGACCACTCCACCTTTCCTGCCTTCAGAAATATCCGTCACAATGTTTGAAGATCGATTGATACTGGTTTGGTTAACAGCGATCGCGCTACCGGTCTTCACTTTCTCTGCATCACACATGATCACCTCTTCCGACCACTGGCAGGGTATGAATCCATGTAACTTTCCGCCAACAAAGGAGAAGGTCTGGGTCATGGGCTCTGTACTTGGATCGGTACCTGGTTTTGTATAGATACTCTCTCCGATACAAACGAGCTGAAGATCTTGCTGTCCGTGGCAGATCATGGGCATACAAGTAATCAAAGTGATAATTAATTTTCTCAAAGTCTTGTTTCTAAGTATTAGTAAAATTAAGTGGTCGCAGCCGCGTTCAAGCCATGTTGTCAGCATTTAAAATCAGGAGTGATTTGCCTGAGACCGTACCTCATTGATGATTCTGTCTGGACCATCATCTGCTCTTGAATACCGAGATATACATGACCCTTCCTAAGGTAGCATTATCTCTCAAAAACGGTGACCAGGTGTTGCTCCAAGCGATCAAACAAACGTATCATTCATGGCATGTTGTTCGATCTTGATAACCTAGTCGGGTATGCGGCCGCAGTTCTGACGACCGTAGCATTCGTTCCCCAGGCTTTAAAGTCATGGCAGACCCGCGACCTCTCCGGTGTATCTCTGCCGATGTATAGTCTCTTTACGGCAGGGGTGGCGATGTGGTTTGTCTATGGTGTCATGCTGGGCAGTTGGCCGATCATCATCGCCAATGCCATTACGATTGTCCTCGCAAGTGTGGTATTGACTCTGAAGTTGATGCATCGATGAGTATCGAGTCCATCCCTAAATTTAGCACGCCGGCAGCGAAACTGTGGGCAACTATCCCCAACTAGAGTAGGCAGACATTACTCTCAAATGTCTGGTGCCGACTGATGCATCATGACTAATAAATCTTGTTGCAAGATATCTCGTGGCAGTAGCTCTGACAGTATGGTGGCTATGTGTTTGCATTGGTGCTGCAATGGGAAACTATTTTGATTTGAGGATGAATCATTATGCGTATTAGATCAATTAATGGGATAAGAGTGATCATTCCATTTGTCATCACTTTGGCTCTGGGAATGTCCGCTGCCCCTGTTCAAGCGGATTGCAGCGGTTGTCTCTGCCCGGGAGACCCCTGCAGGCTATGCGCTCTACCCCCTATGAAAAATATCCCGCTTGCAGCAGATGAGCCTGGCACATGTCGCAAAATCAGGGAGAAAGTGCCGCCAATTTCGGCAAAGCCCGGGACAAATGAGCACTTTGCAAGTCAAGACAAGGCGACCATGGAGTGCATAAAGAGTGGTGGAGATATCATCAAGAATCATCATAGGACTAAGGATTTTCCGTCTAAACTTTATTGTAAGCCTTATGCTGAGTCTGGTAAGGTCAATGCCACAGTTAGGAGTGGAAACTAATAAAGCTTGTGGCTCTAAGGTTGTTGTACCTTGAAATTAACAAAGGAATGATTATGAGGAACGAAATTACTGTCTTATCCCCCATCCAGCTCGGTCCATACACTCTGTCGAATCGAATGGTGCTCGCGCCACTCACGCGTAACCGCGCCGGGAAGGGCAATGTACCTCAGCCGCTCAATGTAGAGTATTACACTCAACGAGCCAGCGCCGGCCTGATAATCTCAGAGGCATCACAAATATCCCCCCAGGGGGTGGGTTATCCATCAACCCCAGGAATCCATAGCCAGGATCAGGTGGAAGGGTGGAGGCAGGTCACCGATGCGGTTCATGCCAGAGGCGGGAGAATCTTCCTGCAGTTGTGGCATGTGGGCCGTATCTCGCACCCTTCACTCCAGCCTAATGAATCTTTGCCAGTGGCGCCATCCGCAATTAAACCTGCGGGGCAGGCCGTTACTTATCAAGGATTAAAAGATTTTGTAACTCCACGTGCACTCGATCGTGCAGAGATCGAAGGCATCATTGAAGACTATCGCACCGGTGCTGAGAATGCCCTCTCTGCGGGTTTTGACGGAGTGGAAATTCATGGTGCTAATGGATATCTGCTTGATCAGTTTCTTCGTGATGGGAGTAATCATCGGACCGATCTTTATGGGGGTTCTGTCGAGAACCGGATGAGGTTGATGCTTGAGGTGACTGATGCGGTATGCTCGGTCTGGGGGGCGAATCGTGTGGGTATTCGTTTGTCACCTCTACAGCCTTTTAACGATATGTTTGACTCCAATCCTGAAGTGACATTCAGTTATGCTGTTGAACAGCTCAACCGGTTTGGTCTTTCCTATCTTCATGTAACTGAAATGGGGAAGGAGGCACCCAATGCAGCAGGCCCCGCATTCGAGCTGGTCAATCTGAAGCGGATCTGGAAGGGGGTATACATCACGAATAGCGGCTACGACCTCGTACGAGCCAATGCCGCGCTTGGCAGAAAAGAGGCCGATATGGTGGCATTCGGTGTGCTATTTATCGCTAATCCTGATCTGCCCATGCGTTTCTCTCGGGGCGCACATCTCAATAAGCCCGATCCTTCGACCTTCTATGGTGGTGATGCCAAGGGCTACACCGACTACCCTCTTCTTGATATGAGCTAACCACTCACTGGAAAGTCGGGATCAGCCTGCCTTCTGAGTGAGTGTTGTGTAACGATCTGTTCCGGATAATCATCATAGTGTCTATGATGAAGGGGCTACTATCCAAACCATCTCGATCGGAGACCTGAGCCCAATGGAAGCTAGGCCGTGAAGACCAGCTACAGAGTTAGCGCTACGCTAGCGCTCATGGTTGTTCTATTGATTTCTGCTTTTATGGCGTGGCAGCATTATGCGTCTAATCTTCCTAGCATTAAGATCGGCATACTGCACTCTTTAACCGGCCCCATGGCAACCAGAGAAAGACCGCTGGTAGATGTACTGCAACTAGCGATCGAAGAGGTAAATGCAGCAGGCGGCATCAATGGCCAAAAGATCGAACCGGTAGTTATTGATTGTCGCTCAGATCCCCTATATTGCGGGCAACAGGCAGAGCGACTCATCACAGAAGATAAGGTCAAGGTACTCTTCGGCTGCTGGACATCCACCTGTCGTCAAGCAGTTAAATCTGTGGTCGAGAGGTACCAGGGACTGCTCTTTTACTCGGTTCAGTATGAAGGGGTGGAGCAATCGCCCAATATCATCTATACCGGTGCCACACCGAATCAACAGGCTGCACCGGTGGTGCATTGGGCATTGGAGACACTCGACAAGCACAACAAACCCAATAAGCGAGTGTACTTAGTCGGGTCGGACTATATTTTCCCACGAGTGACCCACCTCCTTATTAAGGATTTACTGGCTGCACAGGGGGCTAAGGTGGTGGGAGAACGCTACCTTCCCTTGGGATCAAGTGAGGTGGTCGAGCTGGTAGCAGATATCCTCCGACAACGACCGGATATGATTCTGAATACTGTTGAGGGTGACAGTACGGTCGCCTTCTTTCGTGAGCTTAACAGGGTCGGAATCACGCCAGACAAGATACCGGTGCTGTCGTTCAGCATTTCAGAAGTTGATCTAGCAGGCAAAGATGCCCCACCGATGGCGGGTCACTATGCCGCCTGGAATTATTTCCAAAGCATCCAGACACCACAGAATCAGGCATTCTTACAACGATTTCATAATCGGTACGGCCAGAAAGCGGTGATCGATGACCCGATGGAGGCCTCTTACATCAGCCTTCAGCTCTGGGTTCAGGCGGCACGTGAGGCCGGTTCAGCCGAACCCAATCAGGTGCAGCGTACGATTCTGAGACAGAGCCTACTCGCACCGGAGGGCGTGATTTCACTCGATTCAGCCACTCGCCACGTGTGGAGAGTGGCCCGGATTGGCAAGGCCCGGACCGATGGACAGTTCGACATTGTCTGGGACTCTGGTCGCCCACTTGAACCTTCACCTTTTCCGGCTTACCGTACTCGAGAGGAGTGGGGCCTCTTGCTAAAAACGATTGAGAGAGAGAGTCCATGAAGTTCACCTCACTCACGCAGCGTTTCATGGCTTGGTTCGCGGTGGTCTCACTGCTACCAATTCTACTGGCTGGATACGCTCTCCTACGCGCCTTCGAGACTGAGCTACAGAAAACAGCTATTCAGCAGGTATCCGCTATTGCAGATAAAAAAGTCGAGCAGATCGATGGCTACCTACGTGAACGACTTCTCGATACCCGGGTGATACATACCGCCAGTACAACACGCGCAGCCATGAGTGACTTTGCCCGGACATTTCGTCAAAGTGGAGTGGAGAGTGACGCCTATCGTCGATTGGATGCGAGCTACCGAGATCACTTTGAACGGTTTGTTGAGGATGCGGGTTATTACGATCTATTTTTAATTTCTCCACAGGGGATGGTGGTCTATTCGCATGCCCATGAGGCTGACTTTGCTACCGACTTAATCAGTGGTCCTTATCGCAGCAGTGGGCTCGGCGTCGTCACTCGGCAGGCACTGAACATGCTACAAAGTGGTGTCTCTGACTTTGAGTATTATGCTCCATCGGGCGGCGCCATCGCTGCTTTCATGGCATTTCCAATCGTCGTCCAAGGGAAGATTGAAGGTGTGTTGGCATTGCAGATCTATAGTGAGCAGGTATTTAAGGTGCTGACAGATAATGTAGGTCTCGGTGCCACCGGTGAGACTGTGGTCACACGTCTTGAGGACGCTCATACAGCTCTGGTGATGGCTCCCTTAAAGGATGAACCGGATGCGGCTCTGAAACTGAAGATTCCCTTGTCTGCTGCAATCTGGAGCAGCCTTCATGGAGAACGCGGATCAGGGCTCACGGTAGATTACCGAAACAAGGAGGTGGTCGCGGCATGGCGTTATCTGCCCCGCATGGGGTGGGGAATGGAGGTCAAGATGGATGCGGACGAGGTATTCGCTCCTGTTCATCGGATACGTACATTCAGCCTGCTGATTCTGAGTCTGACACTCCTTGCTGCCATCTTAGGGGCTGCACTATTTAGTCGTCGCATAGTTAATACCTTAAAGACCCTCAGCCGGAGTGCACAGGATATCGCCGCAGGGAATCTGCAACACCGTGTGCCGGTTCAAGGTTGGGATGAGATCGGGCAGTTGGCCCGTAGCTTCAATGCCATGACAGAACGATTGAGTATCAGTAACCACGAGAGGAAGTCTGCTGAGGATGATCTTCGAACACTTAACCAGGACTTGGAGGGAAGGGTCGCGGCACGGACTGAAGATTTGGAGCAGGCAAATGCAGTCCTTATTAGCAAGGAGGAGGAGACCCGATCAGTGGTCGAGCATATGGAGGATTGTGTTGTCACGGTCGATGAGAATGGAATCATCCTCTCCACTAACCCGGTTATGGAAAAGATCTTCGGATATAGCCGGGATGAAGTGATCGGACAGGATATCGGTATCCTCATGTCAGAGCCTCATCGTAGTAAGCATGAGAGCTATATGGTGCGATACCGACTGACCGGGCAGGGTCAAGAGTATGTATCGGGATCTCATGGTGTCGGGATGGGTCGAGAGGTTGAGGGGGTTCACAAGAATGGTGAGCCCATCGCTCTGTATCTGGCAGTCAGTGAATATTTTGTGGGTGGGAAACGCTACTTCACCGGTCTGATGCGCGACATCCGAGAGCGCAAGCAAGTGGAACAAGCGCTGCGCGGAAGCGAGCAACGACTGCGGGCCATTGTAGATAATATGGCTGCCTTTGTCGGTGAGATGACGCCCGATGGGGTGCTGGTGGAGATCAACCGTGCTGCGCTTGAGGCGGGGGGGGTGCAGAGCCAAGACGTGATCGGCAAGAGGCTCGAGGAGACTTGGTGGTTCTCTCATTCCCCCGAAGTGCAGTCACAGATACGAGATGATATCGAGAGAGCCCTACAGGGACAAATCGTGCGACATGATCTGGATGTTCGCATGATCGGTGGTGATCTCATGACCATTGACTTCATGCTGGTACCGGTCCATGACTCCAATGGAGGAGTGATCAAGCTGATCCCTTCAGGCGTTGATATCAGTGATCGGATTCATATCATGAAGGATCTCGATCAGGCCCGTCTGGAGGCAGAGCAGGCAAACCGTGCCAAGTCAACATTCCTTGCTGCGATGAGTCACGAGATCAGGACTCCGATGAATGGGGTGATCGGCATGGCCGATGTGTTGCAGCAGAGTAGCCTCACCGGCCACCAGACCGAGATGGTAGATCTCATCCGTGAATCGGCCTTTGCACTGCTGGAGATCATCGACGATATTCTTGATTTTTCTAAGATCGAGGCTGGTAAGTTGGAGATTGAACGAGAGCCGATGTCGATCATGGAGGTGATGGAGAAGGCATGCGGTACGGTAGAGAGCCTGGCCGTCAGAAACGAGGTCGAGCTACTCCTCTTCATCGATCCAGAAATTCCTGAGGAAGTTTTAGGAGATGCCTTAAGGCTGAGACAAGTACTAGTCAATCTGATTAATAATGCAATCAAGTTTTCCAGCGGGCAATCACGCAGGAGTCGGGTATCTGTGCGTGCATTGATGTCAGAGATTGGACCGGGTGAGTTGGTGGTTGAGTTTCGTATCGTCGATAACGGAATCGGTATGGATGAAGAGACTCTGGGAAGAATTTTTTCGTCTTTCACCCAAGGGGATGCCTCGACCACACGACGCTTTGGCGGAAGTGGGCTGGGATTGGCCATCTCTCATCACCTGACAGATCTGATGGGTGGGAAGATCGGGGTCCAGAGTACGCTTGGGAGGGGATCGACCTTTACCGTGAGACTGCCCTTCTTACCCTCCTCAGTTCAGATGATCTCAACCAACAAGTCTTATGATCTGAAGGGATTATCCTGCCTGGTGATGGGGAGCGACGACGGTCTGGGTGATGACCTAGCCACTTATCTAAAGTATGGGGGTGCATCGGTTGAGCGTTTGTCTGATATGGAGCAAGCCCGGGGACGAATTGATACACTCCCTCTGGGTCAGTGGCTACTCGTCATTGATGCTGGTCATGAAGCACCTCCCCCGGTCGAGGAGTTGCGTGCTGCCTTCCAACGACGTCAAGGTCTTGACCCTCATTTCGTTGTGCTCGAGCATGGCCATCATCAGATTCAGGCCGAACCACGGTTTGTGATCATTAGGCGTGGGAGAAGACATCATGGACGTAACGAGTCTGTGGATCTTGTCACACTGGATGGTGATGTCATGAGACGTGATCTCTTCCTCAAGGCGGTAGCCATGGCTGCAGGTCGGTTGCATGAGGAGAAAGACACGATACTGGTCAAGGCTGGGGTTACCCCTCCCACACGTGAAGAGGCTCTGCTAGAGGGTAGCCTGATACTCGTTGCAGAGGATAATGAGATCAATCAGAAGGTGGTTCGTCAGCAGCTCTCCTTGCTCGGATATGCAGCAGATATCGCCAGTAATGGTCGGGAAGCTCTAAAACGTTGGGAGAGCGGTCATTATGCATTGCTGCTCACGGATTTACATATGCCGGAGATGGATGGCTATCAACTGACCACAGCCATCCGCGCAGCGGAATCTGGGAAAACGCACTCACCCATCATTGCGTTCACTGCCAATGCATTGAAGGGCGAGGCGGAGCATTGTTTGGAGATCGGGATGGATGATTACCTGAGTAAACCGGTACAGCTTATCCATTTAAAAGTGATGTTGGAAAAATGGTTGCCACGAGTTAAGCCCGTTACCGAGTCGATTGTATCAACCGTATCGAGCAATGGTATTGGCATTTCGAGCAACACTCCCGTCACCCAGAAACTGCCTCTGGATGTTCATATCCTCGAGGGGTTTGTGGGCAATGACCCTGCAGTGATTAATGATTTTTTGCGGGATTTTCGTGTGAGCTCGGCCAAGATAGCCACTGAATTGCGCGCGGCTCATCAGATAGGGCAGCCCTTAGAAGTGGGTGCGGCAGCACATAAGCTCAAGTCATCGTCGCGCGCGGTCGGTGCATTGGCGTTGGGTGATCTGTGTGAGCAGATGGAGAGGATGGGGAGGATGGGGAGGGGGGGAGACACCGCAGCATTGACACTGCTATTGCCTCAGTTTGAGGAAGAGCTTGCTGCGGTGGATCAGTATATCGCTACCCTTTAAGCCTGATCAGGGTAGCTTGAGGGTTAAGGAACCTGCTGATCAATTACGATATTAATATTCTTGTCACCTGGTTTTACTTTCTGACTAAATCCTTGCAAGTCTCCACTCTCAGGCATGGCCTTGCCTGATTTTGTGATTCTGGCACTGATGATGAGTTGAGGGACATTGGAGATTTTTAAATCTGGCCGAGCTCCCATTCCATCTGTCAGTAAGAAAGAAGCCGGCAAGTCTCGGACCTTCTTCACCGATATGGCTCGTGGCATGGGTGGACCTTCTGTCGCGCGAGCAAAGATGAAGAGTGTATCGTCAGGGGATACTTTACCAGCCAGTGTAGCGCTGAGTGTGACAGTTCCTGTGAGGGTGGCGCTCGCTGCACCGGAAGCTCCTGTATTCTGGCTTGCTGCGGCAGCCTGACTTGCAGGGGGTGGGCTATTCTGATTGCTTGGGGCTGCTTGGTTCTGCATCCCGGCCATGGTGCTTCCCTTGCCTGAGGCTAGTGACTTTGCCTCTGTGATGCTCTCCTTAACGGACTGGGCTAGTTTAGACTCAGGGGGGATCTGAACCAGTAGCTTCTCCCAGTAACTCGCGGCCTGTTTAAAATTCTTCTGCTCGAAGGCGGCAGTACCCGCCAGTGCCAAGGCTTTAGGATTCTTAGGGCTCAGACTTAATGCCTTATTAACCAGTTCCATCGGCTCCCCCTGAAGGCTCCCACCATTCGTCATTGCGACGATATCTGCATAATCGACCAGTAGCTCAGGACTCTCAGGTGAGAGCGCTACCACTCGCTCGTAGGCGATCTTAGCCTCATTGAAGCGTTGCATGATGGCATAAGTCCGCCCAAGCATGATCCATCCCTCTACATCATCTGGCTGTTCCCTGAGACGTGCGATCAGGCTATCCAGTACCGATGAAAAGTTCTGATGACCCGACTCGGACTCTGGCCCTGACCCCGACATTGGTGATTGTTGCTCAGGTATGGGCTGTGGTGTTAATCCCTTGGTATTGCCAATCCAAAGATAAAGCGAAACTGCCATGAGCGGGATCGCAAGCATCATGACCGTGATGGTCGCGATATTGCCGCGATGACTCCCCGCTATGACCATGCTCGCAAGAGAATCCCCTTCAGGGACATCCTGAACCATTCTCTGTTGTAGCTCACGTTTGCTTTGATCGTACTGCTCCTTGCTCAAGACATCACTCCTGAGGTCCGACTCGAGTTCGGCCAATTGATCGCGATAGATGCTTACATTGGCAGCTTTACGGATGACCCCTGTCCGACTTGTTCCCTTGCTGAGCAGGGTCGGTACGATGAATAGCAAGGCACCAATAGTCAGAATGCCAGCAACAACCCAAAATGATGTCATGCGTTGTTACCCTTGTCTTCCTTCAGCAGGGACTCTGCATGACGGTGTTGATCTTCTGTTAATGGAGGTTCTTCGACTTGCCTGCGTCGCATCTTTAGATAAAAGAATAGGATTCCAGCGCCTATCAGGAGAAACGCGAAGGGTCCAATCCATAATAAGTAAGTGGTAGGCTTGATGGGAGGGTTATAGAGTACAAAATCACCGTAACGTGTGACCAGGAAATCAATGATCTCCTGATCCTTCTTGCCTTCTTTCAACTGCTCTCGAATTTCACGTCTCAGATCATTGGCAAAGTCAGCACGAGAACCAGCCAGGGATTCGTTCTGACATACCAGGCATCGTAAATCCTCAGAGAGCGCAAGCATACGCTTCTCGATCACAGGGTCTTCTGCAACTGGAGCAGCTTCTTTGGCCCAGCTCAGGGGTGACATCAGGGCAAGAATGAGCATCAGGGTGATTTTTTTTCTAACGCAGGTGTTGAGTAAATCCGGGGTCATCCCTGAAGTTCCTTAATAAGGGGCAGAATTTTTTTCTCTAGTGATTCAATCGTGACAGGACCGATCTGCTTGTGTCGGATGACGCCATTCTTGTCGATGACATAGGTCTCAGGGACACCGTAGACACCATAATCAATACCGATCCGACCTTCCGGATCGACCACACTGACGGTATAGGGGTCGCCATACTGACCGAGCCATTGCAGAGCCAGTTCTGGCTTGTCTTTATAATTCAATCCATAGATAGGCACTATTCCAGACTTGGACAGCTCTACCAGGAGGGGATGTTCTTCACGGCAGGAGACGCACCAGGATGCCCACACATTCAGTAGCCATACCTTCCCCAGATTGTCCTTTGATGAGAGGATCTGATCTGGCTCATGCAGACGTGGTGATTGAAAGACAGGTGCGGGCTTGCCGACTAGTGGGGATGGTATCTCACGTGGCTTGAGGCCAAGTCCAACCGCAAGAAAACCCACCAGTACAATAAAGGCTGCCAGGGGCAGCAGGAAACGCATCATCCCTTCTTGCCCCCTGTGGCTAAACGAGTGCTGCTAGGAGCTCTTCCTCCATCCTTCTCCTCGGTTGCCGTTTCGATGGGCTTGGTATTGATCTTCAGACGGTAACGGCGATCACTCACTGCAAGCATCCCACCAAAGGCCATTAACAAGCATCCAAACCAGATCCAGTCAACGAAGGGCTTGTGGTATACCCGTACGACCCAAGCACCATTCTCCAGAGGTTCCCCTAAGGCAACATACAGATCACGTATGAAACCGGTATCAATCGCGGGCTCCGTCATGGCCATTCCGGATGCATTGTAGGTACGTTTTTCTGGCTGCATCACACGGATCTTCTCGCCATTGCGAAGGATTTCGATATCACCCCTCATTGCCGAGTAATTAGGTCCAGTGACCGGACTAGCACCGGTAAAGCGGAAGGTGTAACCCCCCATCTCCACGGTGCTGCCGATCTCCATACGGACATCCTTTTCGGTCTCGTATCCATTGACGAGTGTGACACCAATAATGAATACCGCGATCCCGAAGTGGGCTAAATGCATGCTGTAATAACTACGCGACTGTCTGGCTAGTCGTGTAAATACGCTACCCTGACCGCTGTTCTGTAAGCGGTGGCGGATGCTAACAAAGATAGTTGCGATGACCCAGAATGCCAGCAGTAGGCCAAAGCTGACCATCGGCTTCCATTCACCCATGACTAGAGGCATCAGGAGTGCTGTGGCCATACTCACACAGAATGCCCAACGAAGACGCATCACCAATTCGGGTAGGCTCGCTTGCTTCCACCGGGCGAGCGGTCCTAGTCCCATCAAGAAGATTGCCGGTGTCATGAGAGGAACAAATACCGCCTCGAAGTAGGGTGGCCCGACGGATATCTTACCCAGATCGAGAGAGTCCATGATCAATGGGTAGAGCGTCCCGAGTAATACGCTACCAGCAGCCACTACCAGGAGAAGGTTATTGGCGAGCAGCATCGACTCTCTAGACACCAAATCAAACTTGCCCCCCAGACCAACTTTAGGTGCCCGCCAAGCGAATAGCAGCAGCGAGCTGCCGATAACAATGACTAGGAATCCCAGTATGAATATGCCGCGTGATGGGTCGGTCGCAAATGCATGTACCGACGTCAGAACCCCAGACCGAACCAGGAAGGTGCCCAGAAGGCTTAGTGAGAATGCACTGATAGCAAGAAGCACGGTCCAGCTTTTAAAGCTGCCCCTCTTCTCGGTGACCGCCAATGAATGCACCAGCGCTGTTCCGACCATCCATGGAAGGAAGGATGCATTCTCAACAGGATCCCAGAACCACCAACCACCCCATCCTAATTCATAATAGGCCCACCAGCTGCCGAGCATGATCCCGATCGTGAGGAAGACCCAAGCGACGGTCGTCCATGGACGTGACCAACGGGCCCATGCTGCATCCATCTGACCACTGATCAGAGCGGCAATGGCAAAGGCAAATGCCACTGAGAATCCTACATATCCCATATACAACATGGGAGGGTGGATCACCATACCGGGATCTTGCAGTAATGGATTCAGATCACTCCCTTCAAAGGCTGCTGGCAGGAGGCGGTCAAATGGGTTGGAGGTGACCAGCATGAACAGAATGAATCCCACGCTGATCAGGCCCATCACACCCAGTACCCGCGCCACCATCTCATCCGGGAGATGACGACTGAATACGCTGACAGCAACCGACCAGCCAGATAGCATGAAGACCCACAACAGAAGTGATCCCTCGTGTGATCCCCAGCTCGCTGCAAATCGGTATTGAGCGGGCAGCTCAGAGTTTGAGTTCCTGGCAACATTCATCACCGAGAAATCATTATTAACGAATGAGTAGGCGAGGCAACCAAATGCGATTGCGAGGAAGACAAACTGGCCCTGGACCACCGGTCTGGCCAGAGCAATCCATGACAGATTACCTCGTGCTGCGCCGATGATGGGGAGTGTTCCCTGGGTTAATGCCAGTAGCAACGCTAAGATGAGTGAGAAGTTACCGAGTTCTGGGATCATGGTCTGGGTTTTTGAGGTTAGGGGTTAAGAACGAGGGGAAGGGGGGAGATCGGGGGAGTTAACTTCGATCCCACCCCTTGTCTGATTATTTAGCCATCACAGTCTTTTGCATCTTGGCCTGCTCAATGGCACCTGCAGCCTCTGGAGGCATATAATTTTCATCATGCTTGGCGAGAACCTCGTCAGCACGGAATACACCATCAGGCGATAACTTACCTTGTGCAACCACACCCTTACCCTCCTTAAACAGGTCGGGAAGGATACCGGTATAAACGACAGGGATGACCTTAGCGGTATCCGTCACGACGAAATTGACCGTTACACCATCACCCTGACGTTTGATACTGCCCTCCTCAACCAGTCCACCGATGCGAAAGCTCTTCCCTCTAGGGGCCTCATTGGCTGCGACTTGGGTTGGGCTGAAGAAGAAGACCATATTACTCTCGAATGCATTCAGGACCAGTGCAGCAGCAATACCTAGCGCACTCACGCCAGAAACAATGATCGCCAGCTTCCTATGACGTGGTTTCATTTATCTTCTCTTCTTTAGTTGATTCATGGATCAGACTAAGATGTTTCAATAAAGTTCGTTTGCGTTTTAAGACCAGTATCACTTCCCCGACGATGCAGATGACCGAGACGATATAGGATCCCCATACATAGAATCCGTATCCCCCCATGTCAAAGAAGTCAGACCAGCTCGCCCAGATCATGACGAGACCCCCTTCAGTTCACTCACCCATGAGGTATGACGTTCGCGTTCTAGAATGATGGTCCGTGTACGGATCAGTATCACTGCGATGGCATACATCCAGCATGCGATCGACATGATCAGCATACCTGTCAGCATGGTCGCGGCCATCTTGGGTGAAGAGGTCACACTGACAGTCGCACCCTGGTGAAGGGTATTCCACCATTTTACGGAGAAGTAGATGATCGGGATATTGACCACACCGACCAGCGCGATCACTGCACCCGCCTTATCGGCACGTCGAGGATCATCTATCGCTGCCTGTAGAGACATGAATCCGATGTAGAGGAATAGCAGAATGAGTTCGGACGTTAGACGGGCGTCCCATACCCACCAGGTCCCCCACATGGGCTTTCCCCAGATTGCCCCCGTCCATAGAGCTAGGAATGTGAACATTGCCCCTGTCGGTGCAATGGCGGTGGCCATCATGGAGGAGAGGCGGGTATTGAATGCGAGTCCGATGCCGGCCCAAACAGCCATCATCACGTAGAGGAACATCGACATCCATGCCGCAGGCACGTGGATGAAGATGATTCGGTAGGCTTCACCCTGCTGAAAATCAGTGGGTGCAACAAAGAAGCCGATATAAAGACCCACCGCGAATAATATGGTCGCAGCGATAGAGAATAGCGGGATCATTTTCCCCGCCAAGACATAAAAACTTGCTGGAGAGGAATATTTAAACCAGTTAATTGCCATGTTTAAAAGCCTGAGCCCTCGGTTTGCAGCCGCCGATTTTAAACCAAAATGCTGAAATTCAGAATGGCTTTCTTCATTCCATCGAAATTCGCAATGAAACTGCCGTCGCCCAAGGGGACAATACGAGCGATGCCAGCAGAAATGCACCCAGCAGTGACAGGTGCGCACCCGCTCCTAGGCCTGCTGTACTGGCCTCAACTGCCCCAGCACCAAAGATCAGTACCGGGATATAGAGTGGAAGCACCAAGAGCGATACCAGTACACCCCCACCCCGGAGCCCTAAAGTCAGTGCTGCCCCAATCGCCCCGATTAGGCTTAAGACCGGTGTCCCCAGCAGTAATGATGCGGTCAGTATTAGGAGGGCATCGGTTGATAGGTCGTACTGGATACCTAGAACCGGTGACATCAGAACCAACGGCACCCCGGTCACGAGCCAGTGTGCCATCGCTTTGCCCAATACCAGCATTGAGAGGGACTGGGGTGATATCAGCATCTGCTCGAGAGTGCCATCCAGATAGTCGCTTGAGAACATTCTCCCCAGTGACAGCATCGATGCCAGCAGTGCTGCAACCCATACTACACCCGGTGCCATGGTCCGGAGCATATTCATTTCCGGTCCCACACCGAGCGGGAATAGGCTCACCACGATAATGAAAAAAAACAGCGTTGTCAGGACGTCTGAACGACGTCTCATCGCTAGAAGTAGATCCCGCTGTATGACCCATAGAGACATGCTAGCTCAGCTGTAAACGGTGGGTTGAGACAGCAGCGATATCGATCTCTTGGTGGGTCGTCATGACCACCATTCCACCTTGATTCAGATGCTGCTCGAGTAGGCTTTGCATGAGCTTCACCGCTGCAACATCCAGTGCTGCCAGGGGCTCATCCAGTATCCATAAGGCCGTCCCACAGACCAGCAGTCGTGATAGCGCTACTCTGCGTCGCTGTCCCTGTGACAGTACCTTAGCAGGGAGTGACTCGCGCCCCCCAAGACCCATCTGTTGGAGGGCTCCATGCGCTTTCTCGATATCAATCTCAGCACCGGATAGTGCGCTCGAGATACGTAGATTCTCAATCGCGGTGAGGTCATCCTTCACACCACTTAAGTGACCGAGATAGGTGATCTCACCATAATAATCCCCTTTCAGGGAGCGGATATCGGTGCCACGCCAGAGGATCTGTCCTTGGGCGGGGGTCGCAAGACCGCACAGCATCCTCAGAAGACTGGTTTTGCCACTGCCATTGGGTCCGTGAACTTGCAGCAACTCACCCGCATCAAGGGAGAAGTTAACACCCTTAAATAGTCTGCGGTCACCGCGTACACACTCGAGTTCACTTCCTTGCAGTATCGGCATGGGTAGGGATGGTCTGAAATAGTCTTCATCAAGAATGAGGGACTTGTTCAGACATTCATTCAAACGAAAGGGGGGCATTATACCGTATAGGTACCCCATCTGCCCTCATCTCTATCCGAGTCTGTATCGGTATCGTTAGCCATTATCATCGCTCAGAGATTCTTTAAAAAATGAGATCTGCGAGTCGTATGACGCGACCCTCTCATGGGGAGTTATGCTAGGCTTAACGGTTATGCAATGCTCCAAGCTAACCACTTTTCGGACTCCCCCTCGTTGTCTCGAACCACCTATTTCGTAGACATAGACTCAATCCGCATGATGAAATTCTCTGTCGTCATCCCCACTCTGAACGAGACGGACAATATTGATCCGTTATTGACGCGTCTATTTGCACTCGATCTGCCGCAGGGTAGTTTTGAGGTCATCATTGTTGATGATGGCTCTAAGGATGGAACCCCTGATAAGGTCCGTGCTTGGGAGGGGCGTGCCCCTGTCAGACTGATTGAGAGACGTGAAAAGCCTGACCTGACCGCATCCATCTTGGCCGGTGTTGCAGTCGCACAGGGTGAAGTGATCGTGGTGATGGATGCTGATCTGAGCCATCCACCGGAGAGATTGCATGCTCTTATTAAACCGGTCTTGGACGGAAGTCATGATGTGTCTGTGGGCAGTCGTTACGTACCCGGAGGCAGTACCGAGGGATGGCCGTGGTACCGGCAGTGGTTGTCTCGCGTCGGGGGTTGGCTCGCACGACCTATCTGCGATGTGAACGATGCCACCTCCGGATTCTTCGCCTTCCGACGGGATCTTGCATCGACCATTGCCGAGAATGCGCGAGGGTACAAGATTCTGCTCGAATTGATCATGGCAGGACAAGGTAAGTTCAGGGTGATTGAGGTTCCGATCTGCTTTCGTGATCGGACACTGGGGAGCTCTAAACTATCCTTCGTTCATCAGTGGACCTATCTACAAAGGCTGATGGTACTGGCCGGAGGCACGGTCTCGATTGGAACGGCAAGTCGCTTTGCAGCGGTGGGTCTATTCGGTGTGGCGGTCGATGCACTGCTATTCCACTGGCTGATGAGCCGCGAGGTGGGTCTTGCGGTGGCTCATGTCACGAGCTTCTTCGTGGCCGCCACGGTGAACTACTCGTTCAACTCGAAGTGGTCATTTCGGTTACATCATGCAGGTTATTTGAGGTGGGATCAGTTCGGTCGTTTTCTGACGGTTGGAATCTTTGCATTGTTAATACGGGGCGGGGTACTGGCC
>SESD01000487.1_pt1 | contig 24464 bp, 13 predicted proteins | sample 3171411 | NCBI WGS metagenome assembly SESD01 (sample SAMN06051880, study PRJNA518727) | freshwater metagenome | biome: subpolar coniferous forest; feature: holomictic lake; material: water; isolation source: holomictic Lake 442, 16.5 m depth | place: Canada: near Kenora, Ontario | collected...
CTCGATGGAGTGTAAAATAATCGAGGACTTTTCTTTGCTTATGTTCTTACCTGATACCATCAGTTCCTTTTATCGTTAATCAAAAAATAAACCACCGGAATTACCAGTAAGGAAAACAAAGTTGAGGCAAAAATACCAAAAATAAAGCTCCACGCCAGACCTGAGAAGATTGGATCAAGGATAATCACAAAGGCTCCGAACATGGCGGCACCTGCTGTCAGAAAAATAGGCCGCAACCTAATCGCTCCGGCTTCAATCAAAACTTCTGCCAGTGTCACTTCGGCGCGGGCACGAATGCGTTCGATAAAATCGATTAATATAATTGAATTTCGCACCACGATACCGGCAAGCGCAATCATGCCGATCATGGCGGTGGCGGTAAAATAAACCGGATTGGGATAACCGGCAATCGGGTCGGCCATGAACAGATTAAGTAACCAAAAGCCGGGCATGATACCGATAACGGTCAGGGGAATGGCAATCATCATCACCAATGGCACGGTCAACGAACCGGTCTGTCCTACCAGCAGTACATAGATCATAAGCAACGCAGCCGCAAAGGCCAGACCTAAATCACGAAACACATCGACGGTGATTTTCCATTCACCTTCTCCGGCCAAGTTCGCACGATAGCCGGTCGGCAAGGGATGTGCGGCCATCGTAGCATTCAAGTCGAAAACCGCTTCAACCGGACTTCGCCCCGCCATTTCGGCAATGACATAATTTACCCGGTGCAGATTTTTGTGATAAATGGGCTGATCTTCAACTTCATGCGAAGCGGTACCCAATTCACTGAGCGGAACCATCGAACCTTTATCGGATTTAACACGTAAGGCCAATAAATCTGCAATAGAAGAACGTAGTTCTCTTGGTAGTTGCAAGCTGATTTCCAGAGGTTGACGTTCGCTGGCAAGATGAACTGTGCCAACGACTTTACCGGAGACGCTGATATTCAAGGCTTCGGCAACCTGGGCAACAGTAACTCCCGCTAACGCCGATTTTTCACGATTCAGTTGGAAGTGAATTTTGTCATGCGCTGTTTCAGAATAGTCGTCAACATCCACCACGCCTTCGGTTTTCTCCATGTCGGCTCTTACGCGTTTAGAGACAGCTATCAAACTATCTAAAGTCGCTTCTGCAGGGCCATAGATTTCGGCGACCAGCCCTGAAAGAACCGGAGGACCGGGCGGTAACTCAACAATTTTAAGATTGGCACCATAAAGTTTTCCGTATCGCTCGATTTCAGGTCGAATCCGTAATGCGATTTCGTGAGATTGTTGCCCGCGTTTATCTTTAGGCAGTAGATTGACGCGAATATCGCCGACATAACCGCCGCTACGCAAATAATAGTGACGAACCATACCGTTAAAATCCATCGGTGAGGCCAGGCCGGTATAGGTTTCGTAATCGGTGACTTCATTGAGAGTGGACAGATAATTGCCCAAGGCATGGGCTACTTCATCGGTTTGTTCCAGTGTACTGCCACGCGGCATGTCTATCAATAGCTGCAGTTCGTTTTTGTTGTCAAACGGTAATAGCTTAAGTGGCACGGCGCGAGTGACCGCCAGCATTGTCGATCCGACAAAGGCGATAAAGACCACCAGCAAAAACAGTTTCGCGCGTCCTGATGTTGCCAGTAAGGGTCCTAGTGCGGCACGGTACATCTTATAAATAAAAGTTTGTTTAAGCTCGAACGGTGCTTCATTGTCATGGCTGTGATATTCGCTTTGCAACAGCTTGAAGCTGGCCCAAGGTGTCACGGTAAAAGCGACCACCAAAGATACAAGCATCGCAATTGGTACGTTAAAGGCCATGGGTGCCATATAAGGCCCCATCATGCCGGTGATAAAAAACATTGGCAGGAATGAAACAATAACCGCAAAAGTGGCCAGAATGGTTGGTGGTCTGACTTCGTCAACCGCAGTCAGTAGTGCGTTAAGTGGCGATTCCTTACGCAGTTTATAGTGGCGATGGATGTTTTCGACATCGACTATCGGGTCGTCAACCAGTAAACCCAGCGATAAAATCAAGGCGAACAGTGTTACACGGTTAATGGTGTAACCTGAAAGATAGTCGAATAATAAGGTCAGGGCCAGCGTCATCGGCACGGCGATGGAGACGATGAACGATTCTTTCAGACCCAGCGAGAAAGCCAGTAGCACCACGATAATCACGATTGCAAAACTTAAGTGTTTTACCAGTTCGTTAACCTTGTGATTCGCCGTTTCACCATAGTCTCGGCTGATGGTCATCAAGATGTCATCGGGAATTAAGGTGCCGCGCATTTTTTCGGCGCTTGCAATGACAGCTTCGGCAACCTTTACGGCATTACTGCCTTTACGTTTGGCAATAGCAAGGGTGACCATTTGACGTTCTTCACCAGCGTGTGCCTGTTGGCCGGTGGCGTTACCAATGGTTGGCATGTCATTCACGCCGGGGCCAAAACCAATGCGGGTGTAATGATCAACATCAGCCGGACCGTCTTCAACTCGGGCAATATCGCGCAGATAAACCGGCTTACCGTCAGCACTTTTGATGACGGTCGCAGCAACTTCATCGGCGTTACTGTATTGCGGGCCTGCTTCGAGCTGAAACTCCCGGTTGCCTTGTTCAAAGTGCCCGGCTTGCAGATTCACATTGGCTTTGCTTAGCGCCTGGCTAATTTCAGCAAAGCTTATGCTAAAGGCGGCAAGACGTGCGGGATCCGGATACACTGAAATGCGGCGATGTTCGCCACCGACTACCCAGCTTTTACCGACATCCGCGACACTTCTGAGCGAGCTTATCATTTCATCGGCAAATCGGCGTAAAACCATTGAATCGTAACTATTGTTTTGGGCTGAGAGCGTCAGCAACACAATGGGCACGTCATCGATTTCAAAAGGCTTAACTGTCCAGTTACTTACACCGGCTGGAATCAACTGTTGATTGGACATCATTCTGTCCCACGTTTTAACCAGACTATTTTCGCGTTCCTCGCCGACCAAATAGCGCACCGTAACGACCGCTAGGCCAGGTTTGGAGACTGAATAAACGTATTCGACACCATCAATTTGTGTGAGTAAAACCTCCAGAGGTGTGGCAACCAGTTTTTCGACTTCTTCACTGGAGGCGCCGGGGTAATGGATGAATACATCCATTACAGGTACCACAATCTGCGGATCTTCTTCACGAGGCGTAAGTATCAGTGCAGCGGCACCGGCCAGCAAAGAGATGATCAGAAACAGAATGGACAGTTGTGACATGGTAAAGAGTTTGACAATCCTGGTCGTCAAACCACGTTTCGGCTCAAGGGGCAAATCACTCATGGCTGTGTCTGTGGGTCAGTAATAACGGTTTCACCAGCGTGCAAACCAGAGATGACCTCAATCTGCTGACCAAAGGTCTTGGCGCTACGGATATGCCGCATGAGGATTTTACCGGCTGTCAGTACTTTGACGGCTTCGAGTTGGCCGATATGAATGATGGCGCTGACCGGAATCAATAAAGCTTCATGTTGTGCGCAAGCCTGTTCCAGCCAACCGAAATAACCGGGCTGCAAGCCCTCCAGCTGTGGCAAAACGACTTTAACCAATTGGGTGCCGGTTTGTGGATCTAGTTCCGGGGTGATTTCATCGATGTGTGCCATGCTGATTGTTTTTAGAGTATCTATACGAACCTTGACGGCCATGCCTGGCGTTAAGCGACTTGCGCAATTGCCCGGTACTTCAGCTTCAAGTCTTAAACCCCGAGGTGTTTGAAGAGTGGCCACTGTTTCGCCCGGTAGAGTCATGTCGCCGGATTCTTTAAATCGACGCACAATAAGACCATCAAACGGTGCGCGTAAGGTGGTGTCTTCCAGATAGCTTCGAACTTCATTGAGTCGGCTTAAGGCCAGTCGGGTTAGGGCCTGAGCTTCTTTGGCTCGGGCAACAACGGCATCGAAATTTTCACGGGTCGCGGCTTCCTTTTCGTACAAAGCGCCAATACGTTGCTGATCAGCTTTGGAGCGGTTTTCCTGTGCGTTTGCACTGTCAACTTCGGCGAGGGCTTGGTGTTCTTTTGCCTGAATATTGCGCTCATCAAGTCGGGCGACTATATCTCCTTTTTTGACGTGATCACCGGCTTTAACCTTGATTTCGATGATTCGTGCGGTGAGTTTGGCGGCTATGTTGGTAACAGTCAGCGAATGAACAGTGCCTGGCCATAACAAAACATCATCCACTGTTTTTGTTTCAACTTCAGACGTCGTACTTGGGGGAAGAGCTTTAGCCTGAGTATCTGCAACAGTTCCTGGTGCGACTTTAGCGACGAAGCTGCCTTGCATATAGAGTAGCAGTAAAATCAGCGTTAAAACTGCAACCAAAATACTGAGGATTTTTTGTGTGTTATGTGTCATGGGTATTCCTTTATTTCCAATCGCCGAGTGCTTTTTTCAAAGCGGCTTCAGCGCTCAGTGCTTCGTAGTGGGCTGCAATGATGTTGGCGCGGGCTTTATTTCTGGCAACTTCGGCTTCGATGTAACGGGTGACCGTTACTGTTTCGGCGCGCCGTTGTTCATTGATTAATCTTAAAACTTCATTTGCGGCAGTCACGGAGGTTTCAGTGACGCGTATGCGAGCCAAGGCTTCGTCCAGTTTAATCAAGGATGTTTTGACTTCCTGTTCAATAGCCAGTTTTGTTTTTCGTTCCAGTTCAATCGCTTCAGCGACTTTTCGTTGAGCTGACGAGACGCGGTTCTGGGTCTGTAAGCCAGAAAATAAAGCCATTTCAACGGTAACGCCAGCGGTGACATTTTCTTTTTGACTTGAGAAGCCTGGTGTTTTGCTGTCTTGTCCGTAACTCACATAAGCATCTGCTTTGGGAAGATAAGCGCCTTGTTCACTTAATAATTGGTGTTGCCTGATTTCTATCTGGTTAGCGGCAGCTTTAAGTTCCGGACGTTGGAGCAGTGCCTGATTTAGTAAGTCTTTAAACGATGCAGATAAAACAGGTTTGGTTAATAAGGTTTCCGAGGCGACAGAAAAGGTTTGGTCGGTTGATAGGCCCAGTAAGTTAGCGATACCGAGTTGAGCCAGTTCGATGCCATGCCCGGCACGGATTTCTGCATCTTGTGCTTCGGCTGATTTTACCTCCAGCGATAACACATCCGCTTTAAGAACGGTGCCGGCGGAGTATTGTTGACGGGTCTGAGTCAGTTCGCTATCAAGCGCCGAAATTGATTCTTGTGCGACCTTGTGCGCTTCCAAGGCGCCCAGGTATGCATAATACGAGGCAGTCACCGCTTGAATCAATGCGTTGCGTATTGACGAGTGTTCATATTCGGCAGCGCTAATACCCAATTCCGCTGCTTTACTGTTTTGATAATCCTGACCGCCACGGAACAGTGAGAGTTTTCCGGTTATTTCGGGTCGAAAGTCTTGGTAATAACCAGGGTTGTTAATATTTTGATTGGCACCGTATTGGCGTTGCGAAACGAGCATTGAAAAAACATGAGACGGATTATTGGAATCTTCATAACCGACTTTGGCGCTAATTTCCGGATAGAAAACGGACAGCGCAATGCCTAAATTCGCCTCAGCTTGTGCAATCCGTTCGCTTGCAATTTGTAAGTCAGGATTGTTACTAAGAGCAAACTCGATGGCCTGAGTTAGCGTGAATGAATGGATTGGAGCGGTTTTAGCCAGAATGTTAGGCGGACTGGATTCATTTGCCATAACCGGTAAACTGAAGTGCATAAGCACAACAAACAGATTGAGCGCCAGTATTTCGTTGGGCTTTTTAAACATGCGGTACCTTATAGTAAAGCTATCATTTATCAGGGTATGTCGTGAACAGATTTAACAAGCAAAATCACTTTCCATAAAGCCGAATAAGCCTATTCGGAAAGCATACAAAGAAGAAAAACGGACTTAAGATTTAGGCGATTTTGTCGAAAGCGCCCAATTTGGCATTTTGTCCAGTCGGGCAAGTCCCAGGAGAAGTCCCAAGGTCGCCAGCACCAAAAAATAGGGTCCGAAAAACCACATAATGAGCGGGAGGCTAAAAAAGAAAGTGCGTGTGCCATAAGAATAATAACCACCGGCCCGGTTTAAATAAACGCAGGTTTGTTTATATAGGCAGTCGTCAGTTGCTTTATCGACGGGCAGATTAATCATATAACCGACATGATTAAAGAAGCGGATTGCCATTGAAAAACAGTAAAACGCGATAGAAAAATCCAGCATTAATAAACATAGCTTTATTTGCCACAATTCGGTGGAAAAGTTTTCCGATACACTATTGAGATGCCAGGTGAGCATCCATTGTCCGATTCTTTCGCTGATATTCAAGGTTCCGATAATCAGCAATATCGCGGTCGAGGCCATGAAGTTCGCTGCCATTACCGAGTTGCGCAAGGTCTGAACAGCCAAAATATCCATTTTATCGCTGTTCATGATCATTTTTACCCAGCGTTCACGAACGCTGTAGTTTAGCGAGTGAACTCTGGAATCTGGGGCACGGCGGGTGCGCCTGGCCAGATAGAGATAATAAATCAATATCATTAGACAGCTAAGCATAAAGGCCATGATGTCGTATTTCATGTATTGGGTTCCTGTTTTGTCGTGGTGGTTTTGATTGAGACAGTTTTAGGCATCATCCCTGCATTCGGTGCAGGGATGATGAGTTTTGAAGATAGCTCTCCTAAAAGTAAGCTGAATGCCTGACAGTTTGGAATTATGTAACGTAGTTATTCTTCACTTGTAAAACGTTTTGCATAACCTTCCATGTGCGGAATATCGATACGGTAACCTTTGATCATTAAATGCCAGTACATCCAGGGGAAGCCGGCTATTTTGCCTATCCACCAGATAAACAGGTTTTTTCGTGGATCTAACCAGGGAAACGACGGCGTAACTTTGCCGCCATAAGCAAACTCTGCCAACATCACCGTGCTTAAAGACGTGGTGAGCGGGCAGGAGCCATAACCATCATATTTTTCTTCAACGGCTTTGGCATTCATCAGGTTCAGAATGTTGTCAACCAGGACCGGCACCTGTTTGCGTACCGCCGCTGCGGTTTTGGCATTGGGTGTTGAAGTCGCATCACCCAAACCAAAAATGTTGGTGTATTTATTGTGCTGCAGTGTTTTGTCATTAACATCGACCCAGCCAGCGGCATTGGCCAAGGGGCTTTTCTTGATAAAGTCCGGGGCGCTTTGTGGTGGCGTGACATGAATCATGTCAAAAGCTTTGCTGACCCGTTGCTTGTTGCCATCGGCGTCGGTGGTTTCAAAAATGGCGGTCTTTGCAGGGCCGTCAATCGCTACCAGATTGTGGTTGAAATTGGTTTTAATGCCATAGCCGGCTACGACTTTATGCAAGGCTTTGGCGAAAAAGGGAATACCGAACAACACCGGGCCAGCATTGCAAAATTCAATGTTCATTTTGTCCAGAATGCGTTTCTTGCGGAAGCGATCTGCGGCTAGATACATGATTTTTTGTGGCGCGCCGGCACATTTAATTGGCATGGGTGGTTGCGTGAATAAAGCGGTGCCGGATTGCAGGTTTTGTATGCATTCCCAAGTATATTCAACAGTGTCGGCAGAATAATTGCTGCATACATTGTTTTTACCGATTGTTTCTTTCAAGCCTTCAATTTTGTCCCAATCCAGTTGCAAGCCGGGACAGACTACAAGATAGTCATAAGTGATAGTGTCGCCTGAACGTAAGGTGATGCTGTTGTCATTGGGCTGAAAAGATTCGGCAAAGTCTTTAATCCATTTAACACTGGGATGGATTAAATCGGCTTCGTTGCGGGTGGTTTTTTTCATTGTATAAGCGCCGCCGCCAATAATGGTAAAACCGGGCTGATAATAATGCTTTTCTGAAGGTTCTATAATGGCCATGTCAATCGTGACATTTTGACGACGCATATTGTTGGCTACGGAAACGCCTGCTGCGCCGCCTCCGATGATAAGTAAGGTGTGGTGTTGATTGCTCATAAAATCCTCTTGTTTAGAAAGTTAATGGAAGAGTTGGGTACACGATAAAATCCATAGTTTGTCGTGTACCGGTCTTCGCTTTATTTGATGGTCTTTTTCCAGCGATTAAGTGTAACCCTGACTCGATCAGATACAACAGAAAAATCGAATTACACTTTAATATTGACGACTTAAGAGGATAGGTTGGCTTTCCAGGCTTCAAAACCGCCCGCCATGGACAGGACATTGGTGTACCCCAATTGTTGCAGAGTCTGAGTCGCCATTGCAGAACGACCGCCAGTACGACAATAAATAATGATACCTTTGGATTTATCCGCCAGTTCGGGTAGTGTACCGATCTTGAATTCCAGTACGCCTCGCGGTAGCAAAACTGCATTGTCTATATGTCCGGCAGCGTATTCGCTTTCTTCGCGGGTATCGATCAAGATCATCTGCCCTTCAGCAAGGAATTGTTTTGTTTTCGCAACATCAATTTCAGTGATGTGTTGTTTGGCAGCCGTTACCAGATCCTCGGTTTTTGTGGTGACACGCAAGGGTTGAGTTTCGTCGCGCAACGCTACTGCATCTTGACGTTCGTTCTCATCCAGGCCGCAATAACGGTTGGCGGGAACCGCTTCGTCAATCAAACGAGGTTTTGGTAAATTCAGGTTGTTCATAATTTCGATGAACTGTTCCCGTGATTTTCCGGCCAGACGCGGATTGGTGGTACGCTCTTGCATGATGCTGCTCACCCAGCGTTGTTGATAATCATGGCCTGGATAAACCAGTGTTTCATCCGGCAGGGTAAATAGACGTTGCGTGATACCGTCATATTGCGCACCGGCGTTGCCACCTTGAAAATCAGTGCGTCCGCAACCACCGATCAGCAATGCATCACCCGAAAACAAGCGGTCACGCCATAAAAAAGAAATACTGCCGGGTGTGTGGCCTGGTGTTGCTATTACCTTAATTGATTCGCTGCCTGCGAATTCGAAAACATCACCGTCCTGAATTTGGATGTCGGCTGTTTCAGCACCACAAAGCTGGCTGACACCGGTTTGTGCACCCAAGCGTTGGCGTAACAAACCGCCGGCTGTAATATGGTCGGCATGAACATGCGTTTCCAGTGTGTATTTTAAAGTTAAACCGTGCGTTTCAAGCAAGGCGATATACTCATCAATATGTGTGTTGACCGGATCGATAAGTACCGCGTCTTTGCTGATGGGGTCAGCAATTAAATAAGTGTAAGTCCAGGTTTCCTGATCAAATAATTGTTTGAATAGCATGGTGTCTCTCCTGTTTTGTGTTTGTTATAATTAGGATTAAGCAAGCCTTGTGCCAAACTTGTAAACGCAGCCTTTTCAAGGTTATAGGAAATCGTCAGGGCTTGTTGTTTTGTTTCAGTGTTTCACTAATGTTTCAGTGAAGTGCTTTTTTGTTTCATGAAACGTGAATGAAACAAGCGGGGTGGTTCAGAAAGTTAAGATTAAAACTGTAGGGTGTTTAAGCGTGGATTTAGACACCCTACATTATTATCGGGATCAAATATCAAAATGTGCCGACAAGCCTACGATCAACTGGTGATTGACGGTTTCGGTATTGATCGTGCCACCACCTTTCAAGTTAGCTTCCACGCTGGCATAGGTTAATTTGTATTCGGCAAAGCCGGAGATGAAGCTGTAAATATCATAATTGAAACCTAACATACCATTGACTACCGGGCCTGCTCCCCATTGATACTCATAAGTTTTAATGTCATTAACCGTCGCTTCGACGTGGGGAATGCTAAAGCCGGCACCTAAGCCGGTATAGGGTTGTAAGCGACCGAGCAGGGTGTTATCTCGCTGGCCAGTAGGGAACCAGCGATATTGACCGTTAAAAGTCAGCGTGTTCAAGCCGTGAGACATATTAAAATCTTTAAGGGCGGTAGTGTTAATAACTTGGCTACCGTTAACTGGAACGTTGTTATTAACGCCGCTAACCGCTGCGGTTTTACTATCTATCAGATAGTTTTTCAGATGACTAAAATCAACGGATACGCCCCAGTTTGGCGATTCCTTGAACCAATAACCAATGCGGGCGCCATAAAAAATTGGGGATTTAAAAGAATTGTCTTCCCAACTGACATCCTTAAAATCCAGATTGGTGCTACCTTGTTTCAAATTTAAATCGCCGTTGTCGACAAATGATTTTCCCGCAAATAAGCCAAGTGTTATTTCTGCGTTGACTGACGGTGTCAACAATAGGCCTGATATCAAAACTGTAAGCAGTTTTGATTTATGAGGTTTCAGTAAAGTCGATTTAATTTTATTTGGTTTCACGAGCTTTTTCCTTACAAAATATATGAGTTTAGATAATTATCTTGCCGATCAGAGACCTGATTGTCAATTATTTTAGGCTAAAATTAGCGTTTTAACTCATCTGACTTTTATTCATGTGTTATGTATTTTGTGCTTTTAAAGCAATTCATGTATTGTTTCAGTGAAACAATATTAACCAGTGATGAAACAAATAATGATACATTCAAAACCGTCGGAATCATTTTCCAAATCCTTTATTTTGTGGCTAGCGCAATTTGACAGTGCAACTGTTTTTTCAAAGATGTTGGCTTGCTGTGGGTGTTCGGGATTTTATGTGCTCGATAAAAAACAACGGATACTTTATTGGAGTCCTGGCCTTGAACAGTTATCGGGACTAAAGTCAGAGGAACTTGTCGGCAAACATTGTACGAAGGACTTTGCCATTACCGAAAACAGTCAAAATAAAGAGGTGCAGCTAAAGTTTAGCCATCCCGAAGGCCATACCAGCGAAGTTAAAAATTTTGTTCAGATTTTTCAGGACAAGGCCGGAGCTTTTGCAGGCGGTATAGGCATGGTTTTTTTAAACACAGAGCAGGTTTCAAAAATTGTTTCACCTGCAGCTCAGGTTGAAACGCCGCAAAGTTTTCAGGGCATCCTCAGTCGCTCCCCGGCCATGCAGGCAGTATTTCAAATTATTCAGAATGCGGCGGAAACAGAAGCTACCGTTTTGGTCAGAGGTGAGAGTGGCTCCGGCAAGGAATTGGTTGCCAGAGCCATTCACGATTTAAGTGGCCGACAAAATGCCCCGTTTTTGGCAATTAATTGCGCGGCCTTATCCAGCAATTTGTTGGAAAGCGAATTGTTTGGCCATATGCGTGGCGCTTTTACCGGGGCGATTAAAGATCATAGTGGGCTGTTTCAACGGGCGCGGGGCGGAACCTTGTTTCTGGATGAAATAGCTGAATTGCCGCTGGAATTGCAAGCCAAGTTGCTCAGAGTGATACAGGAAAGAAACTATATTCCGGTGGGCGGCGACCGTTCCATTGATGTTGATGTGCGAATTGTCGCTGCAACACACCGATCGCTCAGGGAAGAAGTGAAAAGCGGGCGTTTCCGTGAGGATTTAATGTACCGCTTGCGAGTGGTGCCGATTTTTTTGCCTCCGTTACGAGAACGTCGGGAAGACATCAGTTTGTTGATTTGGCATTTTATCCAGCAACATAATGGGGCCAATTTCAGGAAGATCGAAAAGATAGAGCCTCAAGCGATGCGGGTTTTGCTGGATTACTACTGGCCTGGCAATATCAGGGAACTGCATAATGTTGTTGAATATGCATTTGCCGTTGGTCGCGGAACGGTTTTACGTTTGTCGGAATTGCCGCCTGAATTTAGAGAACCTCATGCAATTAATCAGCCAATTCAGAAGAGTGAGCCATTGTCGGAATTGGAAGAATCAGTGGCTATTCGGAAAGCTTTGCAACAAAGCAATGAGCGGGTTACGGAAGCGGCAAGATTGCTGGGTATGAGCCGTGCAACTTTCTGGCGTAAGCGCAAATTTTATGGCTTATAAAAGTGACCTGCACAGTTATGATTTGATCAGGTTTTTAGGGCGTGCCGTGCGCACCTTGAAAATTATGGTACACCTTGTTCCAGAATGCTTATTTGTTTATAGATGGTGTTCTGTAAGGTATTGAGTTTGGCTAATTGAGTATTTAACTGCCGAACCGGCACTTTGGTTTTGTATTCATTCTGTTTTTTAGCCAGGGCATGCACTCTTGCGTGCAGTACGGTGATGGTTTGAAAAGCAGGTTGACCGCCATAGCGCGCCTGACCCTCGCCACTTAGCCATTTGCCGAAGCGACACAGGTGGGGATCTAGTATCAACGAAGATTTATTATTGTCCTTGAGATATGTTTCGACGGACAAGGTACAAGCCCGCTGGTTGATGATGGCGAAGAGTAGTTGTAAATCATTGGGGTCAAGAGAAGGCACATCGACCCAACTTGGGTCAATGTGCCAGGCTGCCGACCAACCGGGCAGTTCTTGTGGCGGCATTGGATAGGCAATACTGTAACCTTGGGCCAATTCGCAGCCAAGTTTTAGCAGCAATATACCGTGTTCAACTGACTCAACCCCTTCAGCGACAACCTGGTGACCGAAGGCATTAGCCAAACCCATTACTCCAATCAGAATGGCAAGATCATCTGGGTCGGTAAGAATGTCACGCACGAAGCTTTGGTCGATCTTTATGGTCGATATCGGGAGACGTTTCAGATAGGTTAGCGAAGAGTAACCGGTTCCGAAATCATCCATAGAGAAATTTACACCGATTTCTTTACAGGCGTCGATCACCCGAGTAGCCTGGCTCAAATCTTCCAGCGCACTGGTTTCAAGTACTTCCAGTTCCAGGTTCCAGGGCATAATGTCAGGGTGCGCTGCCAGCAAAGTGCGCAAACGCTCGACGAAATCTGACTGCTGTATTTGGCGTGCGCTGATATTAACGCTGATCGGAATATTTATTCCGACAGTACGCCAATGCTCCATCTGGATCAGCACTGTTTTGAGTACCCAATTACCCACTTCGACAGACAGTGAGTGATTTTCTATCAAAGGCAGAAATACCAGTGGCGGTAAGAGACCTTTTTCTGGATGTTGCCAGCGTATCAGCGCCTCTAATCCAATAATACTGTCCTGTCTCATGTTTACTTTAGGCTGGTAATAGAGCACAAATTCCTGTTTTGACAGGGCTTCCTGGATACGCTCGAGGCTTTCGTGCAGGCCCCGGGCATTTCTATCCATTTGGGCATCGAAGGTATGATAACGATTTTTACCGGATAATTTGGCTTGATACATGGCTTGATCTGCCTGGCGTAGCAGTTGATCTGCGCTAATGTCTTCGGCTTGCGGGTAGAACGTCACGCCAAGACTGGCGGTGACGGTAAGACTGAGGTTGTCGACACAAACTGGTAGTGAAGCCGATGCCAGCAAACGGGTAAGCATGGGTACACAGGCATCAATAGTATCCAGATCAACCAGTATCGCGACAAACTCGTCGCCGCCCAAGCGTGCTAGTGTGTCACTTTCCCGTAAGGCCTGTTTCATCCGTGAGGCTATGTCTATGAGTAACTGATCGCCAATATGGTGACCGTAACTATCATTTATGACTTTAAAACCGTCCAAGTCGAGATAGACGACTGCTAAGTGTTTTTGGCGCCGTTGAGTTTGTGTTAGGCCCATCGTCAGTCGGTCGGCCAGCAGGATGCGATTAGGCAGTCCGGTCAGCGCATCGTAATGAGCGATATGCTCTAACTCTTTTTCATGGGTTTTTAGCATAGTGATATCAGAAAACAAAGACACGAACTGCTGAATATTGCCCTGAGCGTCGCGCACTACACTGATATTTTGCAGGGCAGCGTATTCCTCGCCATTTTTTTTTCGGTTCCAGATTTCACCATACCAATGCCCTTTCTCGGTTAAATCTCGCCACATGTTGGAGTAATATTGCTTGTCATAACGGCCGGAGCTCAAAATATGAGGAGTCTGTCCCAGGATTTCGTCGCGGTTATAGCCCGTTATATGCAAGAAGGTTTCGTTGACATCCACGATTTTTCCATCCGGTGAGGTGATCATGATACCTTCCCGTGCATGGGTAAAAACGTTGGCTGCAAGGCGAAGATTAGATTCATTAACTTTTCGGCTTGTTATATCGTGGGCAATGTTTGAAATGGCGATGATTTGCCCGTTCTTATCCCGGATCGGTGAGGCAGTGATTGAAACGTTTATTTTATTACCGGCTTTACAAAGTCTGATGGTCTCATAATGCTTAATGGAATTACCTTGCAGGATAGAGGCAAGCAAGTCTTTTTCTTTATTGAGGAGATCAGAAGGAATCAAAACCAGAATGGATTGCCCTAGTATCTCCTCTGCCGAGTAGCCGAAAATATTTTCAGCGCCTCTGTTCCAGTTGGTGATGATGCCATCCAGGGTCCTGCAGATGATGGCGTCTTCTGAGGATTCAACAATGGCCGCCATAAGCAAGCGTTCATTTAGTAAACCTTCTTCAATTGAATTCTTTGCCAACTGCAATTTTATTGCCACACGTTTACGTTCTGTGACTTCGGCTCGCAGGTGTTCGGTAGCAATTTCAAATTCTACGGCTTGCCTTTCAGCCATGGGTTGCCTGTCAGCGTTGGTATCCTTTAATCCACCTTCATTAAGGAACTGGATCTGTTTTTCCAAAAGGTCAGTGCGTATCTGTTTAGTTTTGCTGTCACCGGATGCAGAGACTGAAGGCATCGCGGCCTCTAGCCACTGACGATATTCGACTTCCATGGCCCAGAGTTTTGATTTTGCGCCCCATTGGTTATAGCAATTATAGGCCTGTTGCCAATAATTTTGAGTCAGCCAAATATTACCTTGCTCTGACCAGAAACGCGCAATCCGCTCGTTTGTAATTGCTTCCCACTGGATAAAGCCTCCGTCCTTGGCACCGGCGACAGCTTGTTCATAAAATATCATGGCATCTTCGTATCTTAGTTCAAGCCGAGCCAGTTCTGCGGCGGCCAGTTGATAAAGAGGCTCGAAATTTTCCGGGCAGGAATCTGCCCAGTGACGAAGTTGAGCGAGGCTGCCGGTCAGTTCTATGTCGCGTTGTGTCTGTAAATTTAGATCTTGATTTTTTGGCAGGGCAGTTAAGATGAGTAAACGAGTCATTACAGATTCCGGCCAGGGCAGTAGTCCTTGCATGCCCACGGTGTATAGAATTGGTTGTACTTGAGTGGATATTTCCAGGGCTTCGTCGTATCGACCCAGTAACATTAGGGAGAAAGCCTTCATAATCTTGTAAATACACACTACCTGAATATTTTGGTGTAACTTAAGCAGTTTAAGGTAGTCATCTTCCTGTGGAAATTCGTAAGCCAGGGTTTCCTGATCCGGAATCGACAGGAGGGAAAATATTCGCAACCCGCCTTCCAGAAGGTCGATAGCCCATTGATTGAACCGTGTCCGACTAAAGGCTAAGGATTTTTGCGATATTCTTATCAAGGCATCTAAGGGGCAGCCACTATAAAATTTGCAATACATATCATGGCCCAGGGCGTATGCGGTGTATTGCAAATTGCCTGATTGCAAGCCTATCTCACAGGCTTCGGCATAATCTGAACTGCCCTTTGTAAGGTGGTGATGCCAATGCCGTACCGAACTTCCTATCATCAGTGCATAGACGCTTCGGGCGGAAGGCGAATGAAAAACTTCGGACATGAGTTTAGAGGCGAGTTCGCCGAATTCCAAGGCATTGGCCTGATCATTGGCAACCCAGCAAAGCAGACCGGCGAAGGCTGGATGGCTATAACCTATCTGCTCGACATTGCCAAACCTGAGAGTAAGGCTGACCACTTTAGATACGATGACTCCCCAAAGCTTCTGGTGCGAACGATAACAAGGCGGTCCCATAGTAATGAGGATTTTTACAATCATGTGCATTTCAGGATCACTCATGACCGGCAAGTCGCTCAGCGAGGCGATTGTGCGCTGCTCAAGAATGCTGCGTACTTGCTTGATTTCCTCATCACAGGCCGCTTCATAATTGTCTTCGGGCAGGAAGATTTTAAATGCGGCCAAGGCGAGTCTGCCAGCGTTAATGGCTTCCCGATAACGGGCCTTAAGTGTGTTCTGGAGGATCAATACAGTGAGCGCTTCCGCTTTTTCAAGGGCATTTTCGGCATGAACGAAGACTTGATTAATGAGTAGATTGCCCTCTTGCTCATCCCCTTCGAGAAACTCATTCTCTGCCCATTCCTTAAAGAGTGACAATGCCAGTTTACGGTGGTTACTCCACAGGTATTCGCCAAAGTCGGGAATAGTCAGAAAATAGCCAGCCGAGCGATGATACTGAAGCGCTTCTTTGTAGGCTGTTGCAGTCCAAGCCTTGCGCGCAGCTGCCACATTCAGTTCTACTACCTGGACTTGTTCAGTGAGATCAATAATCAATAGTTTTCCGAGGTTAATGTGGTTAACCACTTCAAACAGGCGATGGCTCAGTTGAACCGGATCAAGGCTAGCAAGAATTAGTCTGCCAATTTCCAGATGGGTAACAGGCCGCTCATTGACATGAATTAAATTATAGGCGGCTTGCTGGACTTGGTCGTGGATGAACCTGAACCATTGATCGGCTTCTTGTCTGGATGAAGCACTGCTAAAGCCGTCAGCGCTAGTCGGTATAACCATGCTGGAATGGTCGAGAAGCAGGGCCAGGCATTGCTTAGTGTTCAGTTTGCATGTTACAGCCAGGTTGTCAAGATTGAAGCGGTTGCCCAGACATGCGGCTTTGCTAAGCAATATTTGGCTTTCTGGACCCAGACGTAATAACTGGTGGAGAAAAAGATTGGCAATCGAGTCGGGTAATTTGTCAACGTCATTAGTTTTGTTTATCCATCGCCAACATTTATTGCCCTGGTCGAAGTTAAGCAAGCTGTAGTTATTGAGAAATAACAAAGAGGCTTGAGTAAAAAATGGATTCCCCCTGGTCTGCTGGTAGATAAACTTGGCCAGGCCTTTTGGGTTTTCGACTGAGGGTTGTAGCACATCTGTTATCCAGGTTTGCACATCTTTTAGACTCAGGTTTTTGATTTCGATAATGCTGATGGGAACATGTTGATGACGAAGTTCATCAATAATAGTAACCAGTGGGTGATTAGAGTCTATTTCGTTGTCCCTGTATGGAATAATCACCAGCAGGTAACGGAGGGTGGAGCTGATTTGGAGTTGCTTAAGCAGTTCCAAAGAAGCAGGGTCTGCCCACTGCCAGTCATCTATAAATAAAACGACAGGATGCTCTGCGCGGCATAAGGTTTCCATAAGTTTTTGGATGACACTGATAAAACGATATTTTGCCTCCAGGGGACTGATTTCCGCTACCAGTGGTTGGGGACCGAGAACTTTCTTGAATTCTGGAATAAAGTTAAGCAATAATTGGCCCAGGGAGCCTAACGCCTTGTTTAGTGAGCGTTGCCATTGTTGTCGGATGACGTCTTCTTCAGATCCTAATTCGCAGGCAAGTTCAGTCAATGCCTGACGGAACGCAAAATAGGGGATATTTTGTTGGTATTGGTTAAATTTGCCATGAAGAAAAATACCATTTCGGTTCATTACCGGATTTTGTAGTTCTTTAACCAGTGAGGTCTTCCCCGTCCCTGAGTTGCCAGGAATCAGGACCACTTCTCCTTCACCATAACAAATGCGATTAAAGGTATTATTGAGGATGCTTGCCGCTTCTTCCCGGCCATATAAACGATGAGGATTTGTGAGTTGTTTTGTCCAGTCGTCTGTAATAACAGGAAGGTCTTGATCGTGAGCGCTCATGGAATTTCCTTTAGGAGAATGCTGTTCCATTGAATCGGGTAGATTCATTGCTGGATATTATCTGAGTCAAGGTCATGAGGTTCTCAGGTAAAAGCTTTGCTGTTGGGCGCAGCAAACGGGATTATGAAGGAGTACCGCTTAACATCAGTTATGACTGATTGATTTTAATATTATGAATAAAGATAGACAATGCGTATAAATACCTATTCGATGGCAGTTGAGCTTGAGGCATAGCCAATTTTCGCGTGCTTTAGAATAAATGACTCTTATTTATGAATAAGGTTAAAATTATCCCATTTCTAATAACTTACTGATTGGCCTAAAAATGTATAAATTCCTGTTATCTTTTCATTTTGGTTTATATCTGATCTTCGGTCTTCTGGCATCCGGATTAACGATGGCTGCAGATGAGGCCGCCAAGCCTTATAGCGTCTATATTGTGCCTCAACTGACTCCGGTCGCGACACATAAAGCCTGGGCACCGGTTTTGGAGAAATTGGCAGCGGCGACAGGACTGGAATTTGAGTTGAATGTCGAGCCCAGTATTCCCGCTTTTGAACAGGCGATCGCTTCAGGTACGCCGGATTTCGCTTATATGAACCCTTATCATATAATTGTCGCCAAACGTGATAAAGGCTACATTCCCTTGTTACGGGATTCAAAAAACATGCTTGAAGGTATTCTGGTTGTCAAAAAAGGCGGTGAAATAAAATCTCTGGAAGATCTTAAAGGTAAAACGCTGAGTTTCCCTGCGCCCAATGCTTTCGCCGCTTCGCTTTTTATGCGGGCGTTGCTGGCACAACAAAATATTACTATTACAACCAATTATGTCAAAACGCACAGCAATGTCTATCGAAGCGTCTTGCTCGGAGACGTGGCTGCAGGAGGTGGAATCAATAACACCTTTCAGAGAGAACCTAAAGATGTAAGTGACCAGTTACAGGTGCTATATGTCACGCCAAAAACAGCGCCACATCCTTTGGCCGTAAACCCGCGCATACCTGAAGCAGTGCGTATCAAAGTCCTCGAAACTTTTATTCAACTGGCAACTGATCCGGCCAATGCGGCGCTGTTTGATGCCATCCAAATGCCGATTCCGGTGCCAGCTGATTACGCCCGAGATTACCACTCACTCGAAGCGCTTGGTCTTGAAAAATTTGCAGTGATTGGCGGCGATTGATTTCCAAATCTAAAAGTCTTTTTGTTCGCCTGGCCCTTGCGGGGGCCATGGGTTCGCTGTTGTCAGTATTTGCGCTTGGCGCTTATGTTGCTTACGAACAAGGTGAGCTGGCAACGCAATCAGCGCATCGGGAATCGTATTTAATCACGACCGGACTTGCAACAGCGCTCGCGTCCGATCTCATTATTAAAAATTATGGCGGTATTGACCAGACCATTTTTCAATTTACTACCCATCTTAATTTAGACAGTTTTCTGGTTGCCACTGCTAAAGGCAATGTTATAGTCGAGGCGAGATGGAATGTTAAAAGTGAAAGTTGGGAATTGTTTCATGGGGGTACTGTGGAGCTTCCAGTTAAAATCGGGGTACTTCCCTTGATACAAGGCAATCATATTGTCACTTGGGCACCAATTAATGCCGGCAATGTTATTGGGTGGGTGCGCTCTGACATGCCAATGGATCAGATTACCGCGACACAGCACAAGATCTTGGAGGAAACCGTATTTGTCGCCATTCTGGCGGTGGTGTTATCGATGCTTGTCGTAGTCATAGCCTTACACCGCCCTATAGAGCAACTTAGGCGTGCCACGGAATTTGCCGGCATTTTACCTGAAAAACATGGGCAGGTTCTCAAGCAAGTTTCTTCAGTCTCTGAATTGCAGCATCTTTTTTCCGCATTAAATACGGCCTCTGAGAAACTGCATAAGCAGGATCAGGAGCTAAAGATGCTTAATACCTTGATTGAATATAGTGAAGATCCTATTTATATTATCGATGTAGAAGATGATTTCAGGATGGTTTTTGCTAATGACGCGGCTTGTCGTCATTATGGTGTTTCAAGAGAAAGATTGTTATCTCTGCGCGTAACAGACTGGGATACGGAGATTGATTCGGCAAAGCTCGCCACCTTATGGTTAGACATTAAGCAGAACGGTCATTTGACTTTTTACAGCAAACATCTTGTTGCTGGTGGTGACATCGTTCCGGTAGAAGTTTCGGCTAATTATATACGCTATGCCGGACGTGAGTTTATAGCCGGCTTTTTTCGTGATATCAGGGAGCGGGTAAAAGTTGAACAGGAACTTAGAGAGTCTAGAGATTTGGCTGAGCAGGTCGCCCGCTCTAAGACCGAGTTTTTGGCAAACATGAGTCACGAGATACGCACGCCAATGAACGGTATCATCGGTCTGGCTCAGTTAGCGCTGAATCTGCCGACAGATCCGGATCTCAGGGATTATCTCAGCAAAATATATACGTCTTCCCATAGTCTGCTTAGCATTCTTAACGACATCCTGGACTTTTCAAAGCTTGAAGCCGGGCGGATGACAATTGAGCATAATCCCTTCGATCTGGATTTGGTGCTGGATAATTTGCGAAATCTGTTTGAAGAGGGCGCGAATGCCAAGCAGCTTGATTTTATTATCGAAATTGATCCGGACACGCCCCGTAACCTGATCGGTGATGCCATGCGTATTCAGCAGATTATTTCCAATCTGTTGGGGAACGCTATCAAGTTTTCCGAGCACGGCTATGTTGCAATCAGGATAGGCTTTAAAAAGCATGAAACGGGCGGTATTATTCTCGGTTTTATTATTCAGGATACCGGCATAGGCATAGCTAAAGAAGACCTTAATAAGCTTTTTCAACCCTTCAGTCAGATTGATGGTTCGGTGACCAGGAAATTTGGCGGCACCGGCTTGGGTTTATCGATTAGTCAAAGTTTGTTGCGACTGATGGGTGGAGAATTTTCCATTAGCAGTCAGCCAAATCGCGGAACATCTATTCGATTTGAGCTTGAACTCGACCTTGCAGCTCAGGGAAGTGTAAAAAAAATCAGTTATCGTGCCCGACTTAAAGAAGGCGAGTTGGCGCAAGATTTACAGAAAGCGGGTTTCAATCTACAGGGAATTCGAGTTCTAATGGCTGAAGATAACCGAATTAACCAGAAAGTGGTCAGTGAGTTTCTCAAGTTTTCCGGTGTTGAGGTTTTTATTGCAAATAATGGCCAGGAAGCTTTGGATTTACTTGAACAGCAAGAGTTTGACGTCATCCTGATGGATGTGCAAATGCCGGTCATGGACGGAATAGAGGCGACACGTATCATTCGGACGCAGACAAAATATGCTAATCTCCCGATTATTGCCCTAACGGCCGGGGTCACACAAGAAGAGCAGGAGAGTTATTATGCCGTGGGCATGAATGATTTTGTTCCCAAGCCGGTTAATCCACAAATGCTCATCACCTGTTTGAATAATTGGGTGGCTAAAGGTGAAAAATACTCGAATTTAGAAGGATGAAGGCCCAAGGATCAAGCTTCAATGGTGGAAGTTCGAGCTCGGAGCTTCAAAGCTGATAAGCAAAGGGTGAAGAGTGGAGCATCAAGCATGGTGCTTTGAGATTGGAGAATGAAAGGCGATGCATGGAGATCAAAGAATGGCCAATATACTATTTTACAATCGATTAGTGGCTTTGACAGTCACCTTAAAATTAACATAATGAACCCAACTCTGGAAATATTCTCTCAAGGCGAAGAAGTCGTTACCGGTCAAACCGTTGATACCAATGCCGCCTGGCTTTCAGAGCAGGTGGTTACGCTGGGCTTTACGGTAACCCGGCATACTGCGGTCGGCGACAAGCTGGATGATTTAGTCACTTTGTTACGTGAAATATCGACACGTGCCGATTGCTGTATCTGTACCGGTGGACTCGGTCCTACCAGCGATGACTTGACCGCTGAGGCGGTGGCAAAAGCCTTTGATCTGCCGCTGGAGTTTGACGCTGTCGCTTATGAACAAATCAAACGTTTTTTCGACATAAGAAATCGCGCTATGCCCGAAGCAAATCGCAAACAGGCATTATTTCCAAAAGGTGCAGAACGAATTGATAATGCATGGGGAACCGCTCCGGGATTTTCCTTGCAAGTTGGACGCTGCTGGTTTGCGTTTTCGCCGGGCGTACCGACAGAAATGCGCCATTTGTTTGAAGAATCTATCGGGCCAACGTTGGCAAATCGATTTTTGTTAAAGCCGCCACGATTAGTCACCATCAAAACCTTGGGCATTGGCGAGTCTGACATACAGCAACGCCTTAATGGCAATAAAATTCCGGCACCGGTACAGCTGGGTTTTAGAGCAAGTCAAGATGATGTGCAAACCAAATTGCTGTTTCCACAGGATTACCCGGAAACTGCAATGACGACTTTGGTAGCAGATATTGTAAACAAGCTGGGCGACAATGTGTTCGCGATTGATGGTTTGGGAGTCGCTGGTGGTGATCTGATTTTTACCATCAATCAGTTAATGTCAGCGGGAAATTACACCCTAGCCGTTGTCGAAACAGCCAGTCAGGGCTTGTTGGCGGCTAAATGTATAGGTTCGGAATGGTTGCTGGAATCCTGTTATCAGCATTCTCTGGAAAAACTGGGGCAAAAACTGGCTGTCACTGTCAATAAAGATGATTTATGCGCCACAAGCAAGGCCGTGGCCAGCGCGATTCAGGGCTCCAGTGCAGCCGATTTTGTGCTGGTTCAGCTCTATTCTGGAAATAATACGTTATTTCACGATAAAGATCAGCCCATTATTCTATATAATGGGCTACTGACTAAAGATGGATTTTTTCAAAACACCCATTCAGTGGTTGGCCCGATTAAACGCAAGCAAAATCAGGCGGCGTTACTGGCACTGGATTTATTACGACGTTACTTACAACATAAAGAACTTTAAAATGCCCTTATTACGATTGTCCAACGTATCCATCGCTTTTGGAACTCACGCTTTATTAAATAACTCTGATTTCCAGCTAGATGCCGGAGAGCGAGTTGGTCTGTTAGGCCGTAATGGCGAAGGTAAATCAACTTTGATGAAGATTATTGCCGGCAATATTCAGGCCGATCATGGTGAAATCTGGAGGCAACCCGAATTACGATTGGCCTGGCTGGAGCAAACTCCGGATTTACCCGATGATGCAACTATCTACGATGCTGTGGCTGGCGGTTTGGGGGAGTTGGGCGAATGGATTACCCGTTATCATGAGCTGTCTTTGACGATGGATTACGATGATGACAAGGCGTTAAATGAATTGGGCGATTTACAGCATCAACTTGAAACTCATAATGGCTGGCATTTTCAGCAACGCGTTGAAACTACCTTAACCAAATTGGAATTACCCGGTGAATTGAAAATCAGCGGTTTGTCAGGCGGTTGGAAGCGGCGAGTTGCCTTGGCTCGCGCCTTGGTAATGGACCCTGAAGTTTTGTTACTCGATGAACCGACCAACCATCTGGACTTTGAAAGTATTACCTGGCTTGAAGACCAGTTGCTGACTTTTCAGGGTGCGGTGTTATTTGTTACCCATGATCGGTCATTTTTACAAAAACTGGCAACACGGATTGTCGATCTTGATCGCGGTAATCTGGTGTCCTGGCAGGGCACTTATGACGATTATTTAACAAGGAAAGCGGCAGCGCTGGAAGATGAAGCCAATCAAAATTCTGAGTTTGACAAGAAGCTGGCCGATGAAGAAGTTTGGATCAGGCAGGGCGTAAAAGCCAGACGCACAAGAAATGAAGGTCGTGTCAGAGCGCTGGAAAAATTACGCGCTGAACGTTCGCAGCGTCGAAACACCCAAGGCACCAGTAAAATGTCTTTGGAGCGGGGCGATGCGTCGGGTAAAAAAGTGGTTGAAGTTAACGACATCAGTTTTGCTTATGAAGATCGGGATATCGTCAGAAATTTTTCTACGCTGATTCAACGGGGCGACAAAATCGGACTCATTGGCCCTAATGGTGCTGGTAAATCGACTTTGTTAAAATTGCTGTTGAAACAGTTAGAGCCAACCAGTGGCACGGTAGAGCAGGGCACTAAACTCGAAATTGCTTATTTTGACCAGTTGCGCGATCAACTTGATCCCAATATGACCGTTGCGGAAACTGTCGCTGACGGTAATGACTTTGTCGAAATTGCCGGTAATCAGCGTCATGTGATGTCTTATTTGGGTGATTTTTTATTTGCTCCGGCTCGTGCGCGTTCACCGGTCAAAAGTTTATCGGGTGGCGAAAAAAACCGCCTGTTATTGGCGCGTTTATTCACCAAGCCTTCCAATCTGATCATCATGGATGAGCCGACCAACGATCTGGATTTGGAAACCCTGGAATTGCTGGAAGAAAAGCTGGTTGATTTTGATGGGACCTTATTATTGGTGAGTCATGATCGAGCATTTCTAGATAACGTAGTTACCAGCGTTTTCGTGTTGGATGGAACTGGCGAAGTTGATGAGTTCGTCGGCGGTTATACCGACTGGATGAATCATGTAAAACAAGCTAAAAAAATTGAAACCGCCAAGGTAGTTAAACAGGTAAAACCTGTCGCACCATCGCCAGAAAAATTGGTAGTCAAAAAAAAGTTAAGCTTTAAAGAGCAACAGGAACTGGATAAATTGCCGGAACAGATTGCCGAACTGGAAGCTAAGCAAATCGAACTAAATAAGCAAATCAGTGCTCCGGAGTTTTATAAAAAGGATCAAATGGCCGTTTCCAAAACTCTTGATGAATTGAAGCAAATAGAAACTAAACTTGAGCAAATTTACCAACGTTGGGATGAATTGGAAGCATTGACCGAAGCTAATAGCTAATCCCAAATCAGGCGCAATGGACTTAAGCCATTGCGCCGAAATCAAATATCGT
>SESD01000488.1_pt1 | contig 24453 bp, 21 predicted proteins | sample 3171411 | NCBI WGS metagenome assembly SESD01 (sample SAMN06051880, study PRJNA518727) | freshwater metagenome | biome: subpolar coniferous forest; feature: holomictic lake; material: water; isolation source: holomictic Lake 442, 16.5 m depth | place: Canada: near Kenora, Ontario | collected...
GATTAATCCCTATTTGGTCGATGCACCGACTGTACTGATTGAAAAACGGCGAAAACCATTGTGCATAAATATACCTAATATGGCTAATGGAGGCAAACCAACGGAAGGTGGACATCTACTTCTATCTGCGTCCGACGCTAATACTATCGGACAATCTGACCTGATAGCCGCAAAGTACATTCGTCCATTTCTTATGGGAGATGAATTTATCAATGGCATTAAGCGTTATTGTTTATGGCTGAAAGACAGTACAGCTCAGGATCGTAAACTATCACCTGAAATTCAACGTAGAATGTTGTCTGTAAAAGCAATGCGTCAAGCCAGTACAAAAATTGCGACACAAAAACTGGCTGAAACACCTTATTTATTTGGAGAAATTCGCACTTCGTCAACCCGATATCTTGCCATTCCAAAGGTATCGTCAGAGCGTCGTGCATTTATACCGATAGGTTATCTGGATGCCGACGTAATTTGCGGAGATAAATTATTTTTTATCCCCGATGCCAGCTTGTTACATTTTGGCGTTCTCACCAGTCACATGCACAATGCCTGGATGCGAACGACTTGCGGCCGCTTAAAAAGTGATTACAGCTACTCCAACACCATCGTCTACAACAATTTCCCGTGGCCGCAAACCATCAACCCTACTCAACAAGCAAAAATCGAAACCGCCGCTCAACTAATTTTAGATGCCCGTACTGCTGAAGAAAACAGTTGTGCCGAACAAGGCCAAAAATGTTCACTCGCCACGCTCTACGCCGCTGGTAATATGCCAACCGATTTATTAAAAGCCCACAACGCTCTCGACAAAGCCGTCGATGCCGCCTATGGTTACAAAGGCGGTAAAGACGATGCTGCACGCGTCGCTTTCTTGTTTGAGCAATACCAAAAACTAATTGCCCAGCCCCAAGCTAAAGTAACTAAAGAACCAAAAACATCGGCTAAAAAACCAATGGCTGAGCTGAGTTAACCCGACGGAACTACCTATTAACCGCTATCTTCAAGGTGATATATGACTAAAACAACCGATTTATCACAACTGGATTTAAACAGCACCTACACGTATGCTGATTATTTATCCTGGCAGTTTGATGATGCCATTGAGCTGATTAAAGGCAAAATTATGGCGATGAGTCCTGCCCCAAGTTCCGAACATCAGAGTATCGTTACTAATTTGGGTGGCGTACTGTACAATTTTTTTTATAAAAAACCGTGTAAGCTATTTTATGCCCCCTTTGATGTGCGCTTGTACGACCGTAAAAAATCCATCGTCGCCAATATAGATATTTATTCCGTCGTTCAGCCTGATCTCTGCGTGATATGCGATAAAACCAAAATTGATAGTAAAGGTTGTTTAGGTTCGCCGGATTGGGTTATAGAAATTTTGTCTCGGGGTAATTCCAAAAAAGAAATGCAGCTCAAATACCAACTCTATCAAGAGAGCGGCGTTAAAGAATACTGGCTGGTTTATCCCGGTGAAAAAGCCGTCCATCAGTTTGTCTTGGATGATCAAACCGAAAAATACCAACTGCTTGCCATGTACTCTGGCGAAGACATCGCTACTCCGCAGTTATTTCCTGATTGCCAGATTGATCTGCGCGAAGTGTTTGAAGATGACAGCGAATAAATATATAACCAAACGTTTGGTTAGCTCGTTCCCAAGTTGGAGCTTCACTGCCATTAAGTTAGTGGAATGCAGTATGCCACGATAATCGTGGCTAAAGCCCGCAACGCACACGATAAAGCTGTTGATGCCGCCTACGGTTATAAAGGAAGCAAAGCGAACGCGGGGCGGGGTTTGCAACCCCGACCCAAACGTTTAATATTTACCGTTATACAAAAAGTTTGCGTTAGGCATCTATAGCTGTTTAATGCAGGCAGGGTAAAACGTGAGTAACGGGGTTGCAAACCCCGTCACGCTGGAGCTATTAAAGCTCAATATCAAATTACATTTTGCTCGCCGCACGTTTCATTGGAGTAATGAAGGCAAAGTGGTTGCCGCTGTGCATTTTATCATTATGGGTTTCGCAGTTGTAGAGACGCGATTAATCGCGTCTCTACGGTTTGCCGACTGTTCAATTATGGCGACAATAGTGCGGGCGTGCCGATTGAAATTCAAGCCAAACAGATTAATCCGTATTTAGTGGATGTTTCGACTGTGCTGATTGATAAATCTAGTAAACCTCTGGATTTAAATGCACCTAAGATGACGAATGGTAATAAGCCTGCCGACGGTGGACATTTATTTTTATTCCGGGAAGAAACGGATATGATTCGCCAAGTCGATCCTATAGCAGCAAAATATATTCGTCGATTTTTAGGATCGGAGGAATTTATTAACAATCTGTCTCGTTACTGTCTGTGGCTGAAAAAAAGCACTGCACAAGATCGTAAACCATCGTCTGAAATTCAGCGATGTATGGAAGGAGTGAAAGCTATGGGTTTGGCCAGCCCAAAGTTGCCCACTAAAAAACTGACGGAAACCCCCTATTTGTTTGGTGAAATTAGCCAGACTGATTAGCCCTATTTAGCAATACCTGAAGTATCTTCAGAGCACAGAACTTATATACCGATCGGTTATTCAACGAACCAAGTAGCCAGTATTAAGCTTTATATGATACCAAACGCTAATTTATATTATTTTGAGACACTTACTCCTGATCACCAGGCGTTTATCATTCCACGCTATCTGCGCTCATGGCGTTATCCTTAAGACACCATAACTCTTAATTAATACACTTGCATTCATACAGTAATGGTGATTTAATAAGTACCATGAAATCAAATACTGACAAAACTATAATAATCCCCGGTTATCCCTTAGCCGATCTTTGCGTGCTGGCCGATTTAACGCCCAGAACGGTTCGTTACTACGTCCAAATTGGACTGGTGGATCGACCAGAGGGAGAAACCCGTGCCGCCCGTTACGGCCCCCAACATTTGGAACAACTGCTGTTAATCAAAAAATGGACGGCGGCGGGTGTATCACTGGAGCGAATACGCGACTTACTCAAGGGAGAGCAAGCGCCGATACCGCCAAGATCAAAGGCAGTAGGTTCTATCGAAGTATGTAGCCATTTGCTGGTTGCTGATGGCATTGAAGTAGTTATTGAACCCGGTCGTGCCGGGTTGTCACCTGAACAAGTGCGCAGTTTTATAAAAGGGGTAATGGCGCTCTATGCCCAAATCAATGACGGTCAAACTGATCCCGCACAACAACCAGCAATTCAACCAGAAGACTAGAGAAGGTAATACAATGGAACAGCTTACAGATGCATGTTTGCAAACACAAAATGGTCAGCCTTTGATGTTGTTGGGGGTTAAATTGACGGGTGAAATACGCGGCTTATTGTTCGAGGCGAGCGTTAAGCAGCTTTTTTGTAATCCTGCCGACAACAATGTTGAAGTGATCTACACCTTTCCCTTGCCATGGGGCGCGGTATTGCTGGGTATTGATGTTTTGTTGGGCGAACAAACGCTTTCCGGTGTGATTGTCGAGAAAAAACAAGCTGAAGCAAGTTACGAAGAAGCGCTTTCCGAACGCAATACGGCCATCATGCTGGAGAAAAATCATGATCAGAGTTATAGCCTTAATTTGGGTAATCTCGCGGGCAAAGAAAACTGTATTATCACCTTGCATTATGCTCAGACCCTGCAGTTTGAGCAGCGCGGACTCAGGTTGCTGATTCCTACGGTTATCGCCCCTCGTTATGGCGATGCCATCCATGGCGGCGGACTGTTACCGCATCAAGTATCACCCCATAGTTTTCTGGCCGATTATCCTTTTGAAATCGAACTGAGTCTTTATGGCGATCTGGCACAAGCACGAGTAGCTTCGCCCAGTCATCCCATAAGTGTCGTCCACAGTCAGAATCAGGCAGAAAAGCGATTGATTGTGTCATTGGCCCGTGAAGGCGCACTGGATCGTGATTTTATTTTGGTAGTCGATCAATTGACCCATGACTCCCAAACTGTAGTGGCACGGGATTTTGTCGATTCGGCTACTGTTGCGGTGCTGGCCAGTTTTTGCCCCCGGCTTCAAACCAGTGGGCCAACCATGACAGCGGTCAAAATTCTGGTAGATTGTTCCGGTTCCATGGAAGGCGACAGCATTGACGCTGCCAGACGTGCGCTGCAGGCTATCGTGAAGCAATTGGCCGACAGAGATAAATTTTCATTGTCACGCTTCGGTAGCACCGTCGAACATCGTTCACGCGGCCTTTGGAATACGACAGAAACGACGAAATTAGCCGCGCAACGCTGGGTGGGTGCTTTACAAGCCGACCTTGGCGGTACCGAGATGGAAGCGGCGTTGTGCTCTACGTTTGCGCTTTCCCAAACCGTGAGCAGTGATGTCTTGATTGTCACGGATGGTGAGATTTACGCTATTGACAGCACCATCGAATCGGCACGCAATTCCGGGCATCGTCTTTTTGTCGTGGGTATCGGCAGTAGTCCTGCAGAAAGTCATTTGCGGCGGCTTGCCGAAGCGACGGGGGGCGCTTGTGATTTTGTCGCGTCCGGGGAAGCTGTTGAACCCGCCGTATTGCGGATGTTTGCCCGGCTGCGTTCACCTCGTTTATCCGAGTTGTCGCTGGCGTGGCCCGACAATAGTAACCCCTTATGGGTTTCACCACTGAGTGCGGCGGTATTTGATGGCGATACTATTAATGTATTTGCACGACTGGCACAGCAACCAAAAGGCGAGGTGCGTTTGCTGGGCAAGCGTTCCGCAGAGGCGGCAACGGAAGTCATTGGTCGTGCTCTATTCAAAAATACTTTAGAAAATACAGATAGCGTCTCCCGAATGGCTGCCTCCGTCCGTTATCAAACAGAAGCACCTGAGTGCCAAGTCGTTGTATCATCTGAAGCGACCCAGTTGGCGGTTGCCTATCAATTGGTGACAGACACGACCAACTTTATTCTTATTCATGAGCGTAGCGAAGACGAAAAACCTGCCGACATGCCAGAGCTACATAAAGTGGCTCAAATGATTCCGGCAGGATGGGGAGGGACTGGTTCAATCAGGTTCTCAATTCAGGCGTTGGACCTGCTGGAATCAAGTGCCTGCTTACCGGCATCCATGCCCAGACTTAAGCAACCCATACTTCGAGAATCTTCTATGGCTTATCTCGATTTACCCGTCTTTCTGCGAAGAGGTGAATCGGTCGATCTGTACGATGCCCAACCGGCCTTCCCGGAATTCGAAAATGATACGGAATTGACGCCGCTGGACATCCATGAATGGTTGCTTAAAACCCCGAAACGTCGATGGCCAAAATCTTTCCTGGGACTGGTTCGTATTGGCCTTGGCGCTTGGATCGTTGATTGGCTTGAGCTGTCATTGGCGAACCAAGACAACAAGCTTGTTTCAGAGTCGACAATTGTGGCCGCTTTCTTGTATGTGATGTCGCAACCAAACCTGTTTGACTCCACCACTGAAGCAAAGGGCTGGTCTCAACATTTAAAAGATGCAATACTTCAGCTACAGAAGGTGAATACCGGCAAAGCAACTACCGGGATTGATGTCGAACAAGTGGAACGCATCATGGCCTCGCTTGCCGGTATGACCGCCGATCACTGGCCAGATCAGGTTTACGCCCTGAGGGATTTGGAAGAAATCTACCCGGTGTCCATTGAATGAGTAGCCGAGCTCTTAAGGCAGGGATTCGTTAGTTCAGGCAGCAAAAGCGCCCTGTTTCGTAAACCCCAAAACCATACCGGAGAAGGTCAATAATGCCCGTTCAACAAGTACTGCTAGACCAACGCGTACCCGTCAAAATCTGGACTCATGATGTCGATGAACGCTCAAAGGAACAGTTGACCAACATTGCCGGTATGCCTTTCATTCATCATCATGTCGCCGTTATGCCTGATGTACATCTGGGCATAGGTGCCACTATCGGTTCAGTTATCGCCACACATAAAGCCATTATTCCGGCAGCCGTGGGGGTCGATTTGGGATGTGGAATGGTCGCGGCCAGGTTGTCAATTACGGCTAATGATCTTGACGAGAAGTCTTTGAAGAAAGTTTTCGATCAAATTACCCGTGATGTGCCGGTAGGTCGTGGACAGCATGACGATAACCGTGTGCTGGTGGCTGCCGCGAAACCGTTTGAAGCAGGCTTGAAAAGTCTGACTGACCGACATCCGGAACTTCTTAAAACCTTTGGCAAGTTTTCCAAGTGGACCAACCAGATGGGTACGTTGGGTGGCGGTAATCATTTCATTGAAGTTTGTCTCGACGAAGCGGATCAGGTCTGGGTGATGCTGCACTCGGGCAGTCGGGGTATCGGCAATGCCATCGCTGATCACTTTATCAAACTGGCTCGCAAGGATATGGAGCGCTGGATGATTCAGTTGCCGGACCGGGATTTAGCTTATTTCCCTGAAGGAACCGAGCATTTTACCGACTACGTTGAAGCGGTTCATTGGGCCCAAGAATATGCCATGCAAAATCGCCAGTCGATGCTCGAACTGGTTTTGTCTGCCTTGGCACGCCACCTCCCGCCTTTTGAAGTCACGACTGAAGTGGTTAATTGCCATCATAACTATATCGCCAAAGAACATCATTATGGTTCTGATGTATGGGTGACCAGAAAAGGTGCCATTCGTGCGCGGATCGGTGATATCGGCATTGTTCCAGGCAGCATGGGTGCTCGCAGTTACATTGTCGTGGGCAAAGGCAATCCGGACAGCTTTAATTCGAGTGCTCATGGTGCCGGACGTCGCATGAGTCGAACTGCAGCTGAAAAATGCTTTACCGAAGCGGATTTGGTCGAACAAACTGCCGGCGTTATTTGCAGGAAAGATAAAGGCGTGCTGGACGAAATCCCCGGTGCTTACAAGGATATTGATCAAGTCATGGCGGACCAAAACGACTTGACCGAAATATTGCATAGTCTTAAGCAGGTTGTTTGTGTGAAAGGATAAATAGTTGGCATGAGTTTTTATTACATTTCAAAGCATGAGCACGATATGAATTTTATGCCTGTAGAACAACATCCTATATAAGGGCAACATAGGAGTACTTGGAAACATTGGATTTGTTAATAATATTTACGACCAAAAATAAAAATCGCCTATCATAGTGACCAACAGTAACGACAGCAGTCACATTAAGTTGTTTTTTTTATGAGGGTTTTATGAAGCATTTGTTATTATTTATGATGTCTATCATGCTGTTAAGTTATGGTCATCATGCGTCTGCCCGCAAGCAAATTAAAAATCCTCAGCAAGAAACCTTGCAATGTACCGCATTTAGCCCTTATGTTGGACAATTTAATCCTAATTATGGAGCGCATCCCTCCAAAGAATTAATTAGTGAGTTATTGGACACCCTCATTAAACAAACGCCTTTTCGTTGCATCATGACTTACGGTGTTCTTAACGGATTGGACGCTATTTTTACAGCGGCTGAAGCACGACATATTAAAGTTATTGCCATTCTCTGGCTGGATCATGACTTGGCGGTTAATTCTCAATCGATTGTTAAAGGCATTGAAGTGGCTAAGGCCTTCCCTAAAACCATTATAAAACTAAGCTGCGGTTCCGAAGTAAGAACCCGTCACGCTTATGCGTTTGATGGTGAAATCACTCGCTGTATTGATGCCTTACGCAAAGCCGGTGTAACTCAACCGATTACTACGATAGATACTTGGTGGGAATGGTGCAATCGATCCTTGACCTGTGCGCAGACCGGTTTTGGAGTCCAGGTTGACTGGATAGGTATTAATATATTCCCTTGGTGGGAAAACAAATTTTCTGGCCGCCATACCTGCACACCCGCAGATAAGGCCGCTGACTATCATCTTGCACGAGTCGAAGATGTTCATCGAACCTATCCAGGTAAAGAGATGATAGTTACTGAATTTGGCTGGCCCAGTGGCCCCGAAGGTGCGTCTGAAATAAACCGTAAAACTGGAGAGCATTGCGGTATTGCAAGCAAGAAAAACCAATCGCTAGTCGTTGAATCAACCTTTAAAAAACTGGCTAAAAATAACTGGTCAGGAGTTGCATTTGAAGCGTTTTCAGAAAACTGGAAACCCGATGAAGAAGGTAATTTTGGCAGTTATTGGGGAATCTGCCTTGGCAAAGCGCCTTATGATTGTCCCAATAAATTAACCATCCGTTGATAATTTTGGTGATTTTAATAAAATACCGTTTTATCAACGCGCGTCATTTGATAGAATACCGACTTACAAGTGCTTATGGACGCTAACTGAATTTATTACTGTGTAGCCAACGAGCTGTTTTTATCAATTGTATAATTAAATTATGCACTCCCCTTTGTTATATTTACCAGTGAATGTGGATTATTTTTTACTTAAAAACTCTGCAATCGCTTGTAATCGTCAACTAACCCTGAAAAATCCTTTATTATTCATTTAATTGCCAGTTGAAATAACTTAAGCTCGCTATCTGATAGTGAGTATACACCCGAAACATAACCTATTAGAGACCCTCTTTTTAAATGAATACTGTGAAATCGATACTACTTATTTTGATGCCTGTCTGGTTGTTGATGGTGCCTGCATCCAGTTATGGGCAACACGCCGCAATAATAATCGACGCGGATAACGGTAGCGTATTGCACGAAGAAAACGCAACTCATTCATGGTATCCCGCGTCGCTCACCAAAGTAATGACGCTTTATATGGCTTTTGATGCGTTACAAGCGGGGCAAATTCATCTTTATGATACCTTAAGAGCATCCCGACACGCCGCTCTCCAGCCGAATAGCAAATTGGGTCTGAGACAAGGGGAGACATTAACTGTACAAGATGCAATTTTAGCCCTTATTACTCGTTCAGCGAATGATGCGGCTGTGGTTTTGGCTGAACATTTGGGCGGTACTGAAGAAAGTTTTGCTGTAAAAATGACTTCCAAGGCGCATTCCTTAGGTATGTACGATACGCATTTTATGAATGCAACCGGCCTTCCCCATCAATGGCAGGTAACGACTTCCCGTGATATGGCCATGCTTGCCTGGAAGACGCAACGAAATTTTCCTAACTATTATCCCTATTTTTCTACACATACTTTTAATTTTAAAGGCCGAGAACTACGTGGGATTAACAAATTTACTGCCAGCTATCCCGGTGCAGAAGGCATGAAAACCGGATTTACTTGCGGATCTGGTTACAATCTTATTTCCACAGCCAGCCAAAATGGCAAGCATCTAATCGGTGTCATATTGGGTGGAATGACCAGTCCGGAGCGTTATCAGTTAATGATTAACATGATGAATGATGGTTTTGCCAACCGATTTAACCCTTATCCGGTTAAAAATATCAGCACCATGGCAACCAGTTCCGCCGGCATACCTCCCTATCAACTGGGTTGCGGCAATGCAGCGCCGACAACGATTGGTTCAAATGATAATGATACTCCCCGGATTGCAGGTAAAAGCATGCGTGTCAGTCACAGTCGCCACCTAAACAGTAGCAGACCTGTTAAAAATATCAAACATGTCGATAAGAGCAAGTCCTACGCAAAGAGTAAACCGGCCAGTAAAAACAAACACGTCATCAAGACTTCGTCGATTACCAAGAGCAAAAAGAGTGTCAGCAAAACCAAGCCTGTAAAAACACACTATCATCACTCTTAAATAAAAATAAAACAGTTCTGATTATCTGCAAAATTTATTAGATGACTGCACAGTTAAACCACCACAGATTCGCAGATTAAACTTATTTATAATCTATGGATTTGTGGCTACTTTTACCGTCAATATTTTTTTGCGGGCTGTCCTTAAGTTGGAAGAATTGTTATCTATCAAATTGCTCAGCTTAAAATTTAAAACCAGAATACTCTAATCTTCTTGGCCTTCCATGCAACTTGTTAAAGCAAATCGCATAATCAAAAGTGTCATCATAACGGGATACAACATAAAATTTTGCCGCAAGCCCAAACTGCCTAAAACACCAACCATTAAAATCCAAGACTGTAACAGGTTTTTTTTTGAATAAGACCGCATAAAACGAAAACTTTCCTCATCAATTTTATGCCGCTGACCGATAAAAAATAATGAAACGAAGGCCGTAACAAGCGCAAAAAAAAGCGGGTAGAAAAAAAATATCGGTGCATCCTCTTTAAAAAAAGGCTTCCAATAAGCAAACCAAATTAACAGGGTACTGCTTGAGAAAATGTCATACCAGATTAATATCCACCTTTTTTTGAACACACCCCCCAAAATACTGATAATAGCGACACCTAAACCAACATCAATTAATGGCGGTGCCATAAGCAGACTTTGGAGTGAGCTGGCATTTTGTACCATTAAACACAGGGCAAGGCTAAAAACAATAAAAAGAGGCATGGCAGTCCGTTAAATATTCGTAAAAAAAATAAAATAATTGCTTAAGATAGCGCTCTCAGGTCATGGTTGTATTTGTTAAACTATCTGTATATAAAGACTACAACTTAACAAAAAGACAGGTAGAATAAGGCCTAACAGCTATTATCGACGCATTATACACAAGCTTATACACAGTAATTGTGGAAAACATTCTGTGTGCTTAATGGCCGTCACTTGTTTTTGTCTATCAGAAACATAAAAGAAATTGATATAATTTATATTTGAGCGTTAAATAACAAGCTTATTTTGCTATGAAACGGGCTCAACGGGCCCCATAATCAAATAACGAAACTACAATATTAAAGCCCTGCGTGTCTCGTACACACATAGCGTAACGCTAAATAATAAAAACATTAACAAACCAGGAAAAGATTAATCATGAGCATGCAAAAACCTACCCTCCATACACCGCTATTATTGAGTAGCCTGGTCGTCTCAATTACACTGGCAGGTTGTGCGTCAACGGCAACGACAGTGCCTGATCAGAACGATCCTTGGGTAGGCTGGAACCGAGGGACTCAGACATTTAATGATAACCTCGACAAAGCTATTGTAAAACCACTGGCACAAGGCTATCAGTGGATAACTCCAGATTTTGTCAATGAAGGTGTAACCAATTTTTTCAGTAATATTAACGATATTGGTGTAACAATCAATGACTTGCTACAATTTAAAATGACGCAAAGTGGAATGGATGCCGGTCGTTTCTTGATTAACACAACCGCAGGTGTTGCCGGTTTTGTTGACGTAGCAACAATGATTGATTTGCCCAAGCACAAAGAAGACTTTGGGCAAACATTAGGGTATTGGGGCGTTCCATCAGGCTCTTATCTGGTATTACCCTTCTTTGGGCCAAGCTCACCCAGAGATACGATTGGACTGGTAGGCGATGCATTATTTAATCCTCTGACTTATGTTTCCATATTTGGAGGTGCGGCAGCTAGCGCAGCCACAGCGGGCTCAAAAGTTATTGATGTCACTGATAAACGAGCGCACTTAATGACGACTGAAAAAATCGTTAACGAAGGCTCTATTGATCGTTACGATTTTATTAAAAACTCTTATGAGCAAAATCGTGATTATCTTATCCATGACGGCAATCTTCCCGATGACACTGATCCAGATCTGAATGATGAGAGCTCTGAATCCGGAACAACTAAAGGTTCCAGTAACGGGAAAAATACCACACCATCCCAACCCACTAATAAAAGTGCAGACAGCATTAATAAACCCGATGCTTCAAAACCATCTTCCAGCGATAAAAAGCCCGCTCATTTTCTGAAATTAACAGAACCCAAATAAACAATGATATTGGCTTCATCTTCCTTATAAAAATTGCAATAAAGACACGCAGTCGTTACATTTTAAATTGAACGGTTCGTGTCTTTATGATGTTAACATCAAGGAATAAAATAGCCGTTTACTTATTACAGTTTCTGCTCATCAACAATAATTTTTTGCAGTATCTAATCATCAAAACAAGATGATGGTTAATCTTGTCAAATAGAATATGGTGAATTATTAAGCTGGAATATTTTTTATCATAATTTCCGCTTTAAGATGAAAAATTATAACAGCACTTACCTGTTGACCATTCCTAAAAAACCAGTATGTAGGCTTGGGCTTTGAAAATATTCCATTTACTATTTTACCCTAACATCCCGAAGCACATGATATGCAGATTTTTTTAGGCATTAATTAATATAAATCTGCTATAAACGGCTAGTTTTTTCTATTAAACAGGTATTTCTAATGCTTGTTGTTCTATTACATGCCAAAATATACCTTAATCTTAAGCGTTAATTCGAGAAACCATGAAAATTGCTATTTTGTCCCGTAACCCTAAACTCTATTCAACCGCTCGCTTGGTTGAGGCCGCACAAGCTCGCGGGCATGAGGTACGGGTTTTGGATGTTTTGCGTTGCTATATGAATATTACGTCGCATAATCCATCCATCCATTATCGGGGAGAAGACTTAACCGGATTTGATGCTGTTATTCCAAGAATTGGTGCTTCCGTAACATTTTACGGCACAGCTGTACTCAGACAATTTGAAATGATGAATGTCTTCCCTCTCAACGAATCGGTGGCCATATCACGTTCAAGAGATAAATTACGTTCAGTCCAATTACTGGCCAGAAAAGGAATCGGCTTACCTGTAACCGGTTTTGCCAACAATCCAGATGACATTCAGGATTTAATTTCTCAAGTAGGTGGAGCACCCTTGGTGATTAAATTATTACAAGGTACTCAAGGAATCGGTGTCGTATTGGCAGAAACCCACAATGCCGCTGAAAGTGTTATTCAAGCTTTTATGGGGCTAAATGCCAATATTATGGTTCAAGAATTTATTAAAGAAGCCGGTGGCAGCGACATTCGGTGCTTTGTAGTCGGGGACAAGGTTGTCGCATCGATGAAACGTCAGGCTTCAGAAGGCGAATTTCGATCAAATCTGCATCGTGGCGGCTCAGCGGCTTTAATACGCCTGACACCGGAAGAACGTTCTACTGCCGTGCGTGCAGCAAAAATAATGGGGCTGAATGTCTGTGGCGTTGATATGCTGCGTTCAAATCATGGCCCGGTGATTATGGAAGTCAACTCATCACCGGGCTTAAAAGGTATTGAAGCTGCCAGTGAAAAAGATATTGCCGAGTTGATTATTCAGTTTGTTGAAAAACGTTTTGAAACCATGGAAACGGCAAAAGATAAATCACCTACCCGTACCCGTACTCGCGGCAAAGGTTAATTATTTGTATGGCCGGTATTATTAATGGCCGCTCCTAAAGCCTGAATTAAAGATTATTAAGGCCATGATGTCCTTTAATAATCTTATGGTATTTAGGTAGTACTCAGAAAATAACCACCAGAATCAGCTTGGGAATGTGCATGAAATAACCTCGGCATCTTGCGCCCTCTCCCACAGGGAGAGGGTTGAGGGAATATAATGGTCAAGTATTTCATGCACTTTCCCTAATTCCCACGCAGGAGCGTCAATGCCATTAAGTTAAGCGAAAGTTGTTTAAAAAATGGGAGTGCAATCGCTTCAGCTATTGCCTGTAAAAACAGCTAAAGCGGTTTTATACTCCAGATTGTATGCTTAAATTAACTTAACGACATTGACTGATGGTTATTTATTGCCAATTACCTTAGGCGTTATTTACCCCAAAGCACTCACAATCGCATTACCCATTTCGACTGTTCCACAGGTAGATTGTGGATTAAGGTCTTGGGTAACATACTTGCCCTCATTAACGACTTTTTCAACAGCTGTTTTAATACGCTCTGCAGCTTCGGTTTCGCCCAAATGATTTAACATCATAACGCCGGCCATAATAACGGCAATCGGGTTAGCCAGATTTTTTCCGGTAATATCCGGAGCACTGCCATGCACTGCTTCAAATAGAGCAGCATCATCACCAATATTGGCACCTGGAATCAAACCCAGCCCACCGACCAGACCTGCTGTTAAATCCGACAAAATATCACCAAACATATTGGTAGTCACCACTACATCAAATTGCTGTGGATTCATGACCATGTGCATACAAGCGGCATCTACGATTTTCTCGTCAAACTGAATATCAGGATAACGCGCGGCGGTTTCTCTGGCAACGTCCAGAAACAAACCTTGGGTATATTTTAAAATATTGGCTTTATGACAAACCGTTACTTTTTTACGCTGATTATCCCGCGCATATTTAAACGCATACTCGATAACACGTTGTGAAGCTACCCGGGTAACGACCGCCAAACTTTCGGCAATATCTTTTTTGGGCGTCAGATAATGCTCAAGTCCAGCGTAGAGTCCTTCGGTATTTTCCCTGACAATAACAATATCAACATCTTCGTAACGCGTTTTTATGCCTGGCCAACTTTTAGCCGGACGTACATTGGCATACAGTTCGTATTGCTGACGCAAGGCTACATTTATACTTCTAAACCCGGTTCCCACAACAGTCGTCAATGGGCCTTTAAAGGCCAAACGGGTTTTATCAAAAGATGCCAGGGTTTCATCAGGCAACGGCGTGCCGAATTTTTCAAAAGCCGCCAACCCCGCATAGGCTTCTTCCCAGTGAATTTTTACGCCTGAGGCATCAATAACTTTTACGGCCTCATCCATAATCGAAGGACCAATACCATCACCTTTTATCAACGTGACCTTGTGCATAATTATCTCCACAGTTTAATTAACACTCTCGCCAAACAGCGGGAGTGATTCTTTATATAGCTTTAAGAAGGGGCGTGAACCCAGGCATTTTAATCATCACATTAAGCGATATCGGGTCACAATAGGAATAATAACAAAAAGGCAATATTCACGTTATTTTATTTCATTTCTAAATAAGCTCCGTATCTCCAATAAGGTCAACCCTGACCTTGTCACCCGCTTCAACACCGTTGCATTCAGTGGGTAAAACGATATAACAATTAGCCTGGCTCATGGAACTAAGTATATTTGAAGCTTGCTTGCCCGAGGAGGCCACAAAAAATTCGCCGGTTTGATCTTGGGTTAAAATACCTCGCTGATAATCTTGTCGCCCCGGCGCTTTTTTTAGCGGCGTCGTACAGGTTGCTGTTAATTGCAACGATTTTGCTTCCGGTGCACCGGACAATTGCCTAAGTGCTGGTGCGACCAGGTATTTAAACGTGACAATAACGGCCACCGGGTTACCGGGCAGTCCAAAAAAACAACAGTCACCTATTTTTCCAAAAGTTAACGGTTTTCCGGGTTTTATCGCCAGCTTCCAGAAATTGACATTGCCGCAGCGCTCCAGTATTTCTTTAACATAATCAGCTTCACCTACTGACGCACCACCGGTAGTAATAATGACATCATGATTTTTTGCCGCCTCTATAAAACTTTCCTCCAACAATTGCCTGTTATCAGCAATCACGCCCTTATCCGTTACATGGTAGCAGGCATTGGTTAACAGTCCGCTTAAGGTGTACCGATTACTGTCGTATATTTGCCCTGATGCCAAGGGCTGACCCAGCTCCGTTAACTCATCGCCCGTTGAAAAAAAGGCTATTCTTACCGGCCGTTTAACAGTCACCTCATCAATTCCGGCCGAAGCCAATAAACCCAGATCAATGGCATTCAATTTTTTTGGATGGGAAAAAAGTAAGCCACCTTGCTTTACATCTTCACCCACTTGTCTGATATGTTGCTCTGTAGGCGTATTTTCTGAAAAACAGATCATTTGTCCGTTAACCTGAACGTGCTCCTGCATGACGACCGAATCAGCTTGATCGGGGACTACTGCACCGGTAAAAATGCGGATACATTGCCCGGGTTGCAACAATCCGATAAAAGGCCGACCTGCCCATGAAGTCCCTACCAGACTCAATGTAAAGGGCTGCTCATGACAAATATCCTGACTGGAAAAAGCATAGCCATCCATGGCGGCATTTCTGTCGTGTGGGCTATTAATAGCCGAATAAACCGATTCTGACAATATGCGCCCCAAGGCATTTTTTAAGGCCACTTTTTCTGATTCTTCGACGGCATTAATCGCTGCTTTAATAGCATCCAAGGCCTCTTCAATAGGCAGTAAAGGTTTCGTTTCCTGGCAACATAAGTCAATCATAAATGCCCCATGAATTGATTTAAAATAAAGGCAGCTATCATTTCAGGCTGATTAATATCAAGTTGGGTTAACGTGTCTGGCGCTTCCAAAGTAACATCAGAAGCAATGGCTATAATATTCGGATCATTCGGATACAGTAAGGGCTTGTTAAGTGAGGGGCGATGTAATTCAATTTTAGGAAATGGTTCGGCTTTAAAGCCTTCAACTAAAATCAAATCCAATTCAGATTGATCAAACAGCTTTAACTGATCGTCCAATCGAGTTTCTTGTTCTGGATTGATTTCGGTAATAATGGCTCGACGATGCGTAGATACCAGCATAACGGGCGAAGCGCCCGCCTCTCGTAAGCGGAAACTGTCTTTGCCTGGCTGATCTATTTGGAAATTATGATGGCTGTGTTTGATTAAACCGATACGCAAACCATGGTGCTTTAAAATGGGGATAGTTTGGGTCAGTAACGTCGTTTTACCGGTTCCGCTAAAAGCGGCAAAACCTAATAGGGGGACATAAGCATGTAGCATAGTAATCAATTCGTCAGACTGTTATCGAAGGATGGCTTATTCTAAGGTATTATTGAGTAGGGATCATTATTAATACGGGAGAAAACATTGATTCGAATTTATCTTATTTTGTTGCTGATCATTATTGCATTTTTTGGGTTACGCGCGTTTTTAAAAGCTTCGCCCTCGGTATTGGCTAAATATGCAAGAATTTCCTTGCTGGGTATTTTTGGCTTGACGCTGCTTTATTTAACAGCAACAGGACGTTTAAACTGGCTGTTTGCGCTGGTAGGTCTGGTTATTGCGTACCTGATCAGGTTAATGCCAACATTGCTACACTATGCACCACAATTGCAAAAACTATGGCAGGCATTTTCCGGCACCCAACAAAACACCTCACAACGTCAAAGTGAGGCCAGTGCTAAAGGAAAAATGTCAGTAGAAGAAGCTTATGAAGTATTGGGTTTAAAACCAGGGGCATCGGAACAGGACATCATTGCCTCTCACCGTAAATTAATGCAAAAAATACATCCTGACAGGGGCGGCTCTGATTATTTGGCCGCAAAAATAAATTTAGCTAAAAAAATCTTGTTAAAAAAATAATAACATAATGTATTTTTACTCGTTAAAACGTCATTCTCTGATGATATTAATGGCATTGACTTCATTAAATGCCCCTGCTGCTGGATATTACGTACCCGATAAAATCAGTCACCCTAATCATGTCGATGATAAGCATCTGCAAAAAAAAGTGACAAATAATATCAACTCCATAGCTACTCAATCAAGATCAACCATTAGAAATACGCCTAAAAAACAGCCTGCCAAGAGTAATGTTTCCCAGAAAAAAGAAAGCAAAAATAGTAAATTAATTACTTCTATTGATAATGAAAAAATTTCAGCCTTAAACTTCGATTGGCCCATTAAAGGAAAAGTTTTAAAAAATTTTTCGCCATCCCGCAATAAAGGTATTGATATCGCAGGGAAGAAAGGACAGTTTATAAAAGCGGCTGAAGCAGGAAAGGTTGTCTATGATGGACAAGGCCTGATTGGTTTCGGTAAGCTACTAATTATTAAGCACAATGCTATTTATTTAAGTGCTTATACCAACAATAGTCGACTTCTTGTTAATGCGGGAGAAAGCGTAGAAAAGGGACAATCTATTGCAAAAGTGGGGGATGTTGGTATCAAACGAAGGTCTTTACATTTTGAAATAAGAAAAAACGGAAAGCCAATTAATCCGCTAAAACTTCTTCCCAAAAAATAATTTTTTTTCATTTTTTGTAAATACGTAATATTACGTAGGTATTTCCACCTATTGTGGTGATGGGTAAATCATGAAAAAATCAACCTCGATACGAACAAATTGTTATATAAAGCAGGAAAATATATTTGCACGCTAATTTTGGCGAATTTGTTTACTTCGATTATGCCAGCCTGAATGGAGGCTCCGGAGGAAAGTCATCGACATTTACCTTACTTAAAGATATTTAATGCTAGTCACCTAGGCTATTAACCAGGAAATTAATATGAATAACGTATTGTTTGACCCATCTCAAGATGAAATTGCTGTCCTGGGTGAAGAAGATTTATCTCTTGACGAAGATATTGATAGTACGGCCATACCTGAAAAAATTGAAACTATTTCGAACAAATCCACCAGCAATGGTGAATTTGATGCGACCCGCGCCTATTTAAATGATCTTAGTCGATCAAAACTGCTGACGGCTGATCAGGAAAAAACCTATGGCACTCGTGCCTTGCAAGGTGACAAAGTGGCTCGCAAAATTATGATTGAAAGCAACTTGCGTCTGGTAGTAAAAATTTCTTACCGTTACCTAAACAAAGGCTTACCTTTATTGGACTTGATTGAAGAAGGAAATCTGGGCTTAATCCGCGCTGTTGAAAAATTTGATCCTGAAAGAGGCTTTAGATTTTCTACTTATGCAACCTGGTGGATACGACAGACTATTGAACGGGCCATCATGGATCAAACACGCACCATCCGTTTGCCGATTCATATTGTTAAAGAAATGAATACTTACCTTAAGGCGCAGCGTCATTTGGTACAATCACTAGAGCATGACCCCAGCGCTCAGGATATCGCTGATTATATGAATAAGCCGCTGGACAAAGTTGAAAAAATGCTCAAACTCAATGAGCGGGTAACGTCTGTAGACATTCCAGGAACCAAAAATATTGACACACCGTTGATTGAATCTATTTCAGATACCGACAGTTTAACGCACGATGAGAAAATGCAAGAAGACAATATGAAAGAAAATATTGCTAAATGTATGCTTGAACTCCCTGAAAAACAGCGCGAAGTTATCTGTCGTCGCTATGGTATTTGCGGTTATGAGGAATCAACTCTTGAGCAGGTCGCCCAAGAACTGGAGGTGACCAGGGAACGAGTCAGGCAAATTCAAATAGAAGGCTTAAAAAAATTAAAAGACATCTTGCAAAGCAACGGCTTTTGTTTTGAAGCCCTTTTTAATTAAAAAAGAATGCTAACCGCTTTAGTCAGGACAAAAACACCGAAATTAGACTTGGCAGGTTTATAAAACTTGCCAGGTCTTATCCGTATTAAGTTGATAGCCCAAAAGTGGTTTGCAATGACCAATCCCGGTAATTAAAATTTTGCCCCTGTTCACGAACTTTTTTACAGGCACTGGGTGATATCTCGCCAATGACCCATTGAACGGCGTTGAATGTTCCGACCGATAAAATACCATTATCAGGAAAACCTCTATCAACAGGAGTATAAATTGCGGCGGCTCCCACATTAACATCCACAGCTTCCGACCATCCGGCATCACCGACCAGCGAGGCCTGAACAACATAACACTGATTTTCCAGCGCTCTTGCCTGACAGCCTATTTTAACCCGATGGAAACCTGCAATTGTATCGGTGCAACTGGGCACTAAAATCAACACGCACCCGGCTTCAGCCTGCTTTCTTGCCAACAACGGAAATTCGCTGTCATAACAAATGTTAATGGCAATTTTGCCGTATTCGGTATCAAAACACTTTAATTCCTGTCCGCCTTTGATCAGCCATTGTTCTTTTTCAAAACGGGTCATCATTACTTTATCCTGATAATCAAACTGACCATCAGGCATAAATAAATAAGCGCGGTTTCTATAGATTTCAGAGGCTATGCGTACCGGAAACGTGCCCCCCTGAATAATACACTGGTATTGTTGCGCCAGCGTTTTAAAAAAATTGATAAAATCATCATGCAATGATTGCATAGCCTCTAGCTGCCTGCTTAATGAGGAATAAATATCCTGGCCGAACAAGGAAGCCAGTTCCATACTGAAATATTCCGGAAACAGCAGGATTTTGGCCTCTTGTGTCGTCGCCTCGGCAACCCATCGTTCAATTTTTTGTTGATAAGCCAGCCAATTTTCCAGAAAACTGATATTGTACTGAGCCGCTGCAATTTTAACGTTCATTTTTAAGCCAAAAAGTCATCGGTTTGGGTGTTTCTTCTGCTTCATCCAGATCTTTCCATGAGTAGGTCGTTTTAAGTTCTGGATGTTTAACATAACCCCGTTTGTTCCAGAACAAATCCAGAGGAACATAATTAGCCGGGCGACGCGGATGATCTATCGGCCGCTCTACACAACAAAAAGTAATGACTTTAAAACCACCCAAGTCTTCAGCATGCGCTTCTCTTTGCTCAAAAAATTGCACGCCCAACCCCAGACCTCGATAATCCTTGTTTAAAACCGATTCACTGCAATAAAAAACGTCTTCAAGGTTGTAGCCTTGCTCAAGAAAGGGCTTTTTAAGTTGATCCGTTTCATATTGCATGGGAATAGCGGTCGAAGCCCCTACCACTTTATCGCCATCAAAGGCCAATACGATAACGCTTTCAGGGGTGTCGATATAAGTTTGCAGGTATTTTTTTTCATAGTCACAATCCCCATCGTAAAGATAAGGAAAATCACGAAATACTTCAATTCTTAAGCGTGCAAGTTCAGGAACGTAGTGCTCAAGTGCGGCACCGCTGCATCTTTCAATGCGAATAGCTTGGGTCATGGGTTTGATCAAGGTAAAAATAGCTATAATTTTAGTCGAATTACCAAAAAAGGCGCAAGTTGAAAATAATCTTTAACCTTGCACCTTTAACCTTTTATAATGTTTAGCACTGCTCAGCTTATGTAATGACATGACAGCCATAACCGCACCGCTGGTATCGGCAACCCAATCAGCGACATCTGACTCACGTCCCACAATAAACGACTGATGCCATTCATCAGATAATCCGTACAAACTGCAAAAGGCAATACTGAGTATTGCCAGTATAATAGGCGTACTCATTAAATGTTTAAAGCTGCGCCACGCCAGCAACCCCATAATAGAATAAGCACCGGCGTGGTAAAGTTTATCTTGGTACTCAAAGCCAAAATCAAAAGGCTTTTGAAGCGATGCTTGATCAGAAAGCCAATAAATAAATAAGCAATAAAATAACAATAACGTGAAATCCAGAATTTTAATCATGTATCAATCAACAATCAGTAATGAAAAATGTATTTAAATTTGCCGAGGCGTGTTTGCAGGATATCGCTATCGATGAAAAATTGGCACTAACCCATCAAGCATGGCACCTATTTGAAAATAATCAACTAAGCTTTATGTCAGAACTACCGATACTGCCGATTACTCAGGTAAGGTTTCCTGATAAGCCGGTTTTATTACCTCCGCGAGACATGCCCAAACGAAAAATTGGCTCCCCTGAAGGAGTTTCCGCTTTTTTTCATGCCATTGCTCATGTCGAATTTGTGGCTATTTATCTGGCTTGGGACTTGCTTTATCGTTTTCGAGGATTGCCCGAACAATTTTATCAGGATTGGCTAAAGGTTGCTGATGAAGAAGCGCAACACTTTGAATTAATCAGGCTACATTTAAAAATACTCAATGTGAATTATGGCGATTTACCTGCCCATAACGGCTTGTGGGATCACGCCAAAGATACTGCCGATGATTTACTGGCCAGATTAGCCATGGTGCCTCGCTGTATGGAGGCGCGAGGACTGGATGTAACTCCGGCCATCATCGCCAAATTTAAGAACGTAGGTGATGACGCCAGTGTAAGCTTGCTAGAGCGCATTTTAACGGATGAGGTCAGCCATGTAGAGCGTGGCTCATACTGGTTCAAATGGGTCTGTGAGCAACAAGGCTTTGAACCTGAAGCTAAATATCGTCAGTTAATAAAACAATATTATCAAGGGGGCAAGCCAAAAGGCCCTTTTAACCGAGAAATGCGTATAATTGCAGGCTTCTCGAATGCTGAGCTGGACTGGCTGGAAAATACAAACCTATGAACACACACAAAATTTTTGATACGCCTCTTTTGGGCTTAGGCTTTAGAGTTTTCTTTGCATTGGCCGGATTATCGGCACTCGTTTTAATCGTGCTTTGGAATGCTATTTTTAAAGGCACCTTAAGTGCTGATAATTATTTTGCCAACAATTATTGGCATGCCCATGAAATGCTGTTGGGTTATTCGGTTGCCGTTATTGCCGGATTTTTATTAACGGCCGTTAAAAACTGGACAGGGAAACCCACATTAACCGGTGATAAATTGGCAGGATTGGCTTTATTGTGGCTTTATGGTCGCATTTTGCCATTTTATGCCGGTTTATTACCCGACTCTTTTATTGCCCTTATTGATTTTGCTTTCCTGCCGGTTTTGGCTTATCAAATCAGCAAACCCATTATGCAGGCAAAGCATTTTAAGAGTCTGATTTTTATAGGACTGTTGCTAATTTTAACACTCGGCAATGGGTTGATACATGCTGAAATTTTAGGACTATGCCAAAACACCGCATCGACTGGCATTCAACTGGTCGTCGCAACCATTATTATCCTGATTATAATTCTTGCCGGACGAGTATTTCCGTTCTTTACTGAACGCGGTTTACATGGCACTCTAATCATAAAAAATCCGTTATTGGATGCCTTATCCATAGCCTCCGCGGTTGCCGTTTTTGCTTTGCAACTGTCGGCTGTTTCGGGAACGCTTTTAGCGTTGACAGCAACTTTTGCCATGATAGTTAATACCGCACGCCTTTCTGGCTGGTACGTGCAACGCATCTGGTATGTGCCTTTATTATGGATACTCTATACAGGTTATGCATGGATTATATTGGGCTTTTTATTAACCGCATTATCCGCTTACGCTTGGGTATTACCTTCGTTACCCCTACATGCCTTTACGCTGGGTGGCATCGGCGTATTAACGTTAGGCATGATGGCAAGAGTATCCTTAGGCCATTCCGGACGGGCGCTCAGAATATCAAATACCATGGCTATCGGGTTTGTATTAATTAACCTGGCGGCCTTGCTCAGAGTATTATTACCGCTGGCGTTACCCAACTGGTACAACCTGATAATTTATGGCTCAACGCTATCTTGGCTAACTGCCTTTTCATTATTTATGTTTGTCTATGCACCCATTTTAACCAGTGCACGCATTGACGGACAAGAAGGTTAGGCTCTCTGAGTCTAAGCGAATACTACAACATACTGCCGGTTTCCAGAAACTTGATATGCATATCAAACGCATGATGTAAATCATGCGGTATGTGACCCGGTTTACAGGTTGAAAGATATTGATACAACGCCTCCTTATACAGCGGGTGCGCACAATTTTCGATAATGGATTTGGCTCGCTGGTTTGGCGACAAACCTCGCAAATCAGCAATTCCCTGCTCCGTGATAATGACTTTGACACTGTGCTCACTATGGTCGACATGGGCACACATAGGGACAATAGAAGATATCTTGCCTCCCTTGGCGATGGACGGTGCCATAAAAACAGACAGATACGCATTACGTTCAAAGTCGCCACTGCCACCGATACCATTCATTAAATCGGAACCCAACACATGGGAAGAATTGGCATGACCATAAATATCAAATTCCAAACCCACATTCAAAGCAATCACACCCAGACGTCTTATCAGCTCAGGGTTATTTGAAATTTCCTGTGGCCTGAGAACAATTTTATCGCTAAAAAAGTCCATATTATCAAAAATGGTTTGCAGTTTACCTGGCGTGATTGTTAAACTGGACGCACTGACTCCGCTGACCTTGCCACTTAAAATCAAATCAACAACCGATTCTTGCAGCACTTCTGAAAACAGGGTGAATTTTGGAATATCCGGATTTTTACCCAAGGTATCCATCACTGCATTATTGATATTACCGACACCGCTTTGCAGCGGCAAAAACTGTTTAGGGATACGCCCGGCATTAAGTTCGTTCAGTAAAAACTTTTCAACATTGTGAGCTATCAGTACACTGGTCTCATCATTTTTTGTAAATGCCTCAATTTGATCAGCCTGATTGGTTTCGACAATACCTATTATTTTAGCCGGATCAATCTGCACATAAGGCTTGCCTATTTTATCCATCGTGCCATAAAGTGGAATAACCGGACGCTTGGGCGGATTTGGCAACGTCACATTATCGGCAAACTCGGTAATTCGTGAGGAAAAATAACTATTTCTTTCAATAATTATTTTTTTTGCACGCTCCAAAAAAGTAGGAGAATTGCCAATACCCGATGTCAAAAAAACTCGGCCATCGCTGGTCACATCAACCGCCTCGATGACCGCGACATCTATCTCGCCAAAAAAGCCGGCGCGTAGCATTTGCGCAACTTCACCCAAGTGCATATCCACAAACTCAACTTCATTATTGTTGATGGCTTTGCGCATACCGGATGCTGACTGATAAGGCGCACGCCATTTAACACACTTTGCAGTCGCCAACTCATCATCAACTTGAGCACCCACAGAAGCGCCGGTAATTAACCGTATGGCAAAGTCTTCACCTTTTTCATGCAGTGCCGTAGCTCGAAGGGCCAGGGCAATGGGTACAACTTTTGGAGATCCGGCGGCGGTAAAGCCGCTAAAAGCGACCATGTCATTATTGTTAATAATGTCGGCCGCTTCTTCCGGCGTTAATAGTGAATAGCGCGTCATGAT
>SESD01000490.1_pt1 | contig 24438 bp, 16 predicted proteins | sample 3171411 | NCBI WGS metagenome assembly SESD01 (sample SAMN06051880, study PRJNA518727) | freshwater metagenome | biome: subpolar coniferous forest; feature: holomictic lake; material: water; isolation source: holomictic Lake 442, 16.5 m depth | place: Canada: near Kenora, Ontario | collected...
TTCGTGTGGTTGAGTTTTTTGAATCATTGCCTCAATTTCCCTAATACTTATTTCTTTATCCAAGCCATCGCTGCTTAATAAAAACAGATCTCCCTCAAAAATATCAGTAATCTGTATTTCTAACTCCAAATCATCGTAGGCACCAACCGCTCGGGTAATAATATTCGAACTTTTAACTGACCAATCGGAAGAGGCGTCTTCATCAGCACAATGGTCTTTAGTAAGTTGCTCTAGTCGATTATGTCTAAATCGATATAAACGGCTGTCACCAGCCCATAAAAATCCGCAACGTTCTGGGTCACAAACCAAGCCGACTACAGTGCTACCAACCAGATGATTGCCATATTCTTTAGCTGCCAACTGGCGTAGCCGGATATTAACACTTTGTAAGCAATTAACCACCTCTTTAATTAAATTTTCTAGTGGATTGATAGGCACTAATTCTTTAAGTGTATTAACAATCATCTGACTCGCAACATCGCCAGCTTTGTGCCCCCCCATACCGTCAGCAACTACCCATAAACCGGCTTCTGGTCTGTCTAGAAAAGAGTCTTCATTGTGCTTACGTTTCTTGCCGGTATCAGTAACTGCCCAGGAACGCCAACCCAGCTTAGCTTCAGAAGAATTGTTACCGCCCAGTATGCTACTTAAACTTGCATGTTCCGGCTCTGGAACTTGAAGAGTTATATCACTGCTATTAGACGTCTCCGCAAAATGCATAGGCCAATCTTTAGTCTTTAAAAATCCGGAAAAACTAGCTATAGGGGGTAATCCTTGACAGGCAATCAACTCAGACCTGACATTTTCTGACCCTGTGCTGTTCCACAAACTAAAACCTGGCATAAAGCTAGCCAATAAGTTCGCGTTTAGCTCTATAAAAGCATCGCCAACTTGCTGGGAATCACTCAGGGTTATATGAAAGGACTTTTTATCCTCCAATGGCTGTTGACCTAAGGATGCACTGGCAGGTAAAGAAAATGGAGGAATAGTTTGAATAAGCTCATCAAAGGCATTAATATCAAGATTACCTTCCAGAGCCATAAAAGCCGCATCCTCCAACTGTTCAAACCAGGCATTTCCTGAGGTAAACAAGAAGGGAAGCTGAGACGATTGATTAATTTGCACCGCTACAGTCAATGGATAGTAACGCCCTACCCTGTCAACACTAGGCATCATAATACCGGCTACTGCCTGATTGCCACAAAGGCCGGGGCTTAGCAAAAAACGCCAAATCGGACTGGTCAGATAATTTTTCAACCAGTCATCACCCAATTCTTCCCGGCTGGCGGCGATAGCGCTTTGCAGCCAGCTATCCCAGGAACTGATAAAGTCATTCGGTAAACGCCTGGAAACAAAATCCCCAACCATGGGTAACTTACCGTAAAAACCGACACTTGTTATTGAATCCACAGTTACAGACTTCCCGCAAAGCGAATATTATCAAACTCTTTCAGCGAGAAAGGATTATCCACACTACTTGCGCTGAGTTCATAACGCGCTTGAACTCCATCAATATCGAAGGTAAGTAGGTATTTATCCTGGTCAGTTCTTTGTATCTGCGCCAACTCCAAAACCCTGAACCAGGCCCATTGCCCTTCGGTTTCTTTATGCAGTTTTTTTCCGTCTTTGGTTTCAAAACCGAAACTCACCAAGCGACTGCCATCGGTTCCCGGCCATTGAAACGCAGCGTTTTTGCCTGTGTCAGTTTGATTGTAAGCAGTTTGCTGACCTTCAATATTCAACCAAAACGAAGTGGCATTAGTTCCTAGTGATAAAGGCTTAAGCGTAAATTTCACTAATGGTAAACTGCCACCGCCAGCAAAAAATATCTGACGAATCTTGGCGGCCGCCTGAAGCTGGGTCAACGTCCCTGCGGATACACTAATAGCCTGATTATCCTGGCTAATCATGCGCCAATTTTTTCCACTGGTATCGACAAACGCTTTCAGATTGTTATTAAAAAATTGATCCAGAGTGCCGCCCTGGGCAAAAAACCGGCTAAAATCTTCCAGAGTAATATCTTTGCTACTGGCTCTGGAAAAAGGATAACGCCCCTGAATTGCGGATTGATACAGCGGCATAACCTCGCTTTGCCAAAGCCGGTTCAACTGGGATTTACTACTATCCAAAATAAGATCCTGATTACCGGCGGCCAAAACCTGCGTCATACTTTTCAGTGGTTCCGGCAAATGAGCCGCTTCCATTTTCATTTTCGCGACCGCATCACCGCCACCACTTTGTTTAGCTTTTTCAATGGCCACACCGCCCACATTCGAAGTTCCGCTCAGGTCTATCATATAACCATAAAGTTGCCCCAAAACTTCTATGGTACGATCTAGCGGAACAGGGCCGCCTGAACCTCTTACCAAGGACGTTAAACTCTTGAAATGCTCTTCGACATCGCTGCCCAAAGGTTTGGCTGGTTGTCCAGTCAGTCCTGCCGATTTGGCAGCATCTAAAAGCTTGGTCAGACGACTATCAGCCGGTTTTACTGCACCGGCTTGTTGCAGCTTGTTTGCGGCATCTTCCGGACTGGGCGGTTTGTTGGTCAGCGAAGTTTCCCTGTTTAAGGCTTCGAGTAATTTACGCAGCGGCGAATCCGGACTGGAAGCAAACTCAAGGACTTCAGTGGCCTGGGCGGCATTACCAGTTGCTTTGATTTTTACGTTATCAAGCAGGGCATCCCAGTATTTTATGTAATCCTGATAGTAGTAGTTCCGAATTGCCTCTTCCAGTTTATCGCTATCAACCGTCTCAGTCTTGGCGGCATCACCAAGCACCCAACTTCCAGTTACCGACTCGGCTACCTGTTCGTTGCTTTGCTTTAAAAATACTGAATAAAATCCATCATAGGTATAAAGATAAGGAATGCTTTGTTGCGCTAGAGTACCGCTTTTAGTCGCAAAAACCCGCTCAGCATTAATACCCAGCGCATCGAGTAATTTGAAATCTTGCGTTTTGCTTTGCAAAGAATCATTCTTAATGCGCATATAAATTTGTTGCGCCACAGGAATACGATTAAGGATTTGCCGTGCGGCAGATATTAATCGTTGATTAAGCGTTTGTGTTTCTGGCGGCAGTTTAAGTAGATTATCTAAATGTGCAAGTAATTGCGCCTGGGTTTCGGTATCAGTCGAATAGGTATTTTCCCAGTCAACGGCAATCCAGGGTTTCAACAATTCCGGATTGAATCGCTTGCTGTCGCCCAACATCAAATAGACTTCCAGCAAGGAATATAAAATATCCGGATTATCGGTCTTGTCTTTAATACGTTGTTCCAAACGTGTTTTGATCAACGGCAAGAATTGTTTTTGTAAAAGTTCGTTATAAGTTTCTTTGATAACAGGTTGTAGTTTATCGCCTTGATAAAGCCCAAAAGTCATTAAGCTTGGCACGTCTTCAACATAAACTTGGGTAATGGCCTGCATGGCATTCATACGCTTTAACAAAGCCGCAAAATCATTTTGCCAAGTAGGTGTTGCTGCAACTACTTTGTCGTATTGTTCAATTTTGCTCAAAGTTTCAGCAATCGCTGTTTGATTTTTATTATAACTGGTCAACCATAACACCGACAGTAACACAAGGATGGCAACTGCGCCCGCATAAACACCGTTGCGCAATAAAGTCTGGACTCGTTCAAGACGCGGATTAACCCCGACGATCAACGCTTCTTCAAAAATCACTTCCTTCAACAGACGCGTTAAAAAAAAGCTTTTGCCTTTGCCGCTAAATAACGGTGCGGAAACCCTATCCAGTTTAAAAGTATTGGCGAGCATACCCATTAAACGGTCAATAGGCGTGCCTTCCTGCGTTCCGCTGGTCAAATAGACACCACGCAAACAGGGTGCTTTTTGAAAACGATTGGTCCCGTAACATTCCTGTAAAAAACCCAGCAAACCTTCTCTAAGCAACGCCATACGTTGTGGGAAACCAAAAATCAGATTGCGGCGTTGCAAATCCCGTTCTTCTTGCAGACGTCTTGGCAGATGCTCATTTAACCGCGTCAATAAATCATCAAAATCTTTGCCAACGCGGGTTATTACATCCACAGGATTTTCAGAATCTTCTTCCGGGAAAGTAACCCCCCAAACCTGTGCTCTTTCTTCTTTGCTTAAATTAGCAAAGAAATCATTAAAACCGGCAATTAAGTCCGCTTTGGTAAACAACATGTAAATAGGAAAACGAATCCCAAACTGGCTGTGTAATTCTTCAATACGCTGACGAATTGATTGGGCATGCAAACTTCGCTCTTCTTCGGTTTGCTTAAGTAGATCTGACAAACTCATGGTGATAATCACACCATTAACCGGCCTTCTTGGTCGATGTTTTTTAAGCAACTCCAAAAAACCCAGCCAAGCGGCTTTATCAACGGCTTCATGACTGTCCTGCGTAACATAGCGTCCTGCCGTATCGAGTAATACCGCTTGATCAGTAAACCACCAATCACAATTACGCGTGCCGCCAACGCCACGCACAGCACCCTTCCCAAACTTGTCTGCCAAGGGAAATTCCAGACCGGAATTAATCAAAGCGGTGGTTTTGCCCGAACCTGGAGGACCGATGATTATGTACCAGGGCAAATCGTAAAGATAGTTTTTGCCTTGGGCGTTTTTTGCACCATTTTTAAGGGTTTGCAGTGCCTCATCAAAATTATTGGCGATAGTTCCGATTTCAGCATCGGCTTGTTGGGCAAGCTGAGAATTATCATCACTTCCAGGTGCAACTAAATCACTGGCCATTTGGGCGTTCGCACGATTTGCACTGAGTTGAATCCGAAGATTATTCAGTCCCCATAACACCACCAGTAACATGATCACTAATAATCTGACCATATCGGATTCCAGCGGCACATGTCCTGCAATAGCAATCAGCGGCCCGAAAAACCAAATCAATAAACTTACGGCAATAATCCCCAGCAGCTGAATAACCCATTTCTTTTTGAAAAACTCGATCACACTGTTCATGGCTATTCCTTTGCGGCTATATAATTATTTCTACGCGGCGATTCATTGCTTTATGCTCCGGGCTATCGTTAGCCACCATCGGCTGTGTATCGGCCCGACCTTCAGAAACAATTGTGGCACTGATTTTTTTGTTGCCCGTTAACAGCTCGGCAACTGATAAAGCGCGAGCTTTGGACAAATCCCAATTGGACGGAAATTTTGCCGAGAAAATCGGCGAACTATCAGTGTGTCCAACAATCATGATTCGTTCCGAAACTTTTGCGAGAGCCTGGCCAATTTTATCGAGCAAGGGATAATATTGGGTCATGATTTTATCGCTGCCCGAAGCAAAAAAGCCTTTACTCATAATGCGAATAACTGTTTTACCATTTATTTTAAGCAGCATGACTTCGCCACTACGAACTTCAGGTTCAAGAAAGGCGTTTAAATCATCAAGTAATGCAGGTTGAGCGGGAGCAGGAGCGGGAGCGGGAGCAACAGTAGGTGTTTCGATTGAGGGAATAATTTCGGCGGCAACGACAGGTTGTACATCAAAACTATCTTTCAGTACATACAATCTGGATAAAAGCGGATTGGACGCAGAGTTGATAAAATACAAAAAGCCTAAAAAACTGAACATTAACAGCAAAGCGGCAACCGAACCAATCACCCATAAAGGAACAAATTTGGCAAGCACATTGCGTTTGTCTTTAATGCCCTGCCAATGTAGCGACAAAGTTCTTTCAATATCCCCATGTTGTCGTTGAATGATTTGGTAAGCGTTTTCCCGGATTTCCTCAAGTTTGCTTAAACCGTGGTCTTCAACGCGATATCTGCCCTCAAAACCCAGACATAAACAAAAATACAGCAACTCCAGTAAATCCAGATGCGTGCCCGGTTGCTGCATGCAATTCTTTAAAATAAGAAAAAACTTCTCACCACCCCAAGCTTCTTTATGAAAGAAGATCAGCAAACTTTGCGTACTCCAGATACTGTTGCAACCCCACGGTGTGTTAAGCACTGTTTCATCCAGCAAAGTACATAAAGCATAGCGTGCCGCTTGCACCTGTTCACCCGATACACCCTGATTTTTAATCTTAAGTTCGAATTGTTTTATTTCTTCAATAATACTGACTCTAAGGCCAGGTACATCAGGATGTGACGAGGTATTACGTAATTGCGCAACAATCGACAACAAAGAAATCGCAGCTCCCGTTATAGGATTACGTTTACCCTGTGCGCATGCAAGTCGCAGATTTTCTGAGATACCCGCAACGGTGTCCGCGTGATTGCTACTTGGCGGTATTTGAGATGTAGATACTTGCGCTTGAGGCTTTCGTCCTCCCGGCATTGGTCTGAGAATGGTTTTATCATCATCAATATAGTTATTGCCAAAAGGATCGTCTTTGCTCATGGTGTTATCCGTTTTTGATTGCCCAGAATTCTAATTCAAGCCCCGGAAACTCGCCGGCAATGTGAATGGCAAAACCACCCGATTGCAGCATTTGTTTCCACAACTCACTTTGTTTATTCAATTCAAAATAAGCAAAGCCCGCATGATAGGGAATTTGCCGTGGCGCAACGGGTAAGGCTTGAATAGTAATACCCGGCAAAGCGTTGCGAATTAAAAGATTTATTTGTTCAACAGGCCCGATTTTAACCTGGGTAGGAAAACCGCTACGCAATTGCTCAATCGAGACTTGCGCGCTGACCGCCAAGACAAATACAGCATCTTTTAGCAGATTGGGATCAGGCACTTTGGCACCGCGAATGCCAAATTTTGCAGCGGTCAGGGGAATGAATATAGCGTTTTGTTCCAGAACCGAACTGAGCAAATCTCGCAGTTCGTCCATAACCTGCTTAAAGGTTTTTTGCAAATCATCATGAACATAGGGCAAAAAACTGATGGGTCTTTTATTGGCTTTGCAAAAAGTTGATAACTCACCGGCAAGTTGAATTGCAGTTCGATAAAAGCTTTCAGGATGTAATGCAGGTATATTTTGTAGATGTTCAAATAAGGGTTCTACACGATTAACCAATTGCAATAACAGATAATCGGATATTTCTGCAACGCCGCCTCTCCCCGCTTCAGAAGCACGTCCGCCTAGGGCTACACCCCTTGTATGCAACAAGCCATACAACTCTTTGATATAACCTCTGGTATGGGATATTGCATTACAATCCAAATTCGGCGGAATATAGTACTCATCGAGAATAATATTTTTATCAATACGCGATTCAATCACCCGTGCGATTCCAATACACACATGCCCTGCCCGCTCCTGTCTTTCCAGCATTAAAGTGGTGTGCAGCCTGGCAATCATGACCGGAGACGTGGCATTGGTTGCTACGTTCGCATCCCTTACTTCAAGTTCTGCAGCATGGTATCTAGCCAGATTATTAGGGTTTTCATCGGTATCAACTTCAACGCCACCGGGTTGTTGCAAAGGTAGAGACAGATAGATAATGTTGTTTTGCACATCGATTGGAATATCGATAGGCAGCGGCAAAGCATCATCTACAGGCAGATTAAAAGGTGTGCCGTCAGGAAAGATGCCACTGCATTCTGCCAATGAAAACTTGCCCATTGTTAAATGTTTGACATCAATTTTGAGCGTTTTAATCCCCCAATCGTAAGGTTGCAACCCGCCACAACGTTCGCGCAATAAATTTTCTATGTAACGATCATGTTGCTGAAAGTGTTGCGGCCTGAGAAACATGCCTTCCGACCATACTGTCTTATTATTTTCTGACATTTTTTATGATTGCACTCTGGTCTGTTGAGTTAATGTTAGTTAGTTTCGCCGTGCATTCGTAAGCTGACTCATTTGTTTTTCATAAGCTTTGACGAACTCTTCACCGAAGAAATTTTCAACGGCCTCATCAACCGTATTTCGATAGGTTTCTTCGTACTTATCCCAACATTTAGATTTTTTTTGCAGGACAAGTCCCTGTTCAAACTGCTTTTCAATAATTTTGGGATCGAAAGTCTTTAATAAATCGGTTAAAGAAGCCTGAATACCAGCTTGCATGGCTAATTGGTGATTCATAATATCGTTAAAAGACTCTTCAATAGCAGTCGTCGAAGCCAAAAAACCATCGGTTTTATTTTCGATTAACTGCCTTAATACATCATCCGTCGATACGGTAAATTTAAGAGGATTATTGTTGGCTGATCTGATAACTGTCATATTGACGCGACATAAACTTTTAAATTCTGCCCGACTCCTTAAGACAGCAACCGTACCGTCAATCAGTTTTCTAAACATCAGCCCAATTCTATGCAGGGTTTCTGTTTGTTGCTCGGGACCAATTTCGTTGCATTCTACCGCAGCACCTTGCAAAAAAGCATTAAATAATCTGGTATCAGCAATGACAGCCTGCTTGGTATTAATGGTCTCAATGGGTTTCTTTGTGGCTATTTCTTCACTGTGAAAAGGCGTATGTGGAAATTGTCTGTCAGGAACTAAAATCTCAAAGTCTTGGTTCGTATCTGGGGAGCTAACTACTGAGTCATTTACAACAGAACTCATATTTGTTTCTGTTTCCGGGATTGAACTAGCAGGTTGCTCCACACTTGAAAATAAAGAGGGCTCACTTTCAAATAATGAATTGACTGATTCCGAGTCAGATTCATGTTGGTTTAGTTCATCATCGAAAGAAAAAATCTCGGAATTTTCATTAATCTGTTCCTTACCTGTCAAGTCACCAAAGGGCTCGACAGTTAACTTCTCTTCTTTAGCGTTTTCCAGTTCAGGGATAAGAACTACCGGAAACTCTTCACTTAAAGATAGTGAAGGTTGCTCAAGTTCACCAGCCATATCGCCGAGAGCAGCACCAAAGAAATCTTCAAACTCGTTATCTACAGTGGCTTTCGTCAGCACGACTGAGGTAGATTGTGTCTCTGAAATACCTGAAATACTGTCTGAAAAAAAATCATCAAAACTAAAGTTATCCGGGATTTCTTCATGGGCTGATGAAGATGATGTAGTAATATTTGGAGCAATATAGCTATCAAAAAGTGGTGACTGATTGACTGGTAAAGCACTTTCAAATCCAGTGGGACTTGCGTCTGATCTGCTTTGAACCAGTTCATCATGACTGGGAAAGTTGTCGTTCATCAAACTGTTTAAACTGACATCTTCCGCCACTATCCAAGGCTCATCAACCTGAAGAAAAGAGTTGATTTCAGGTTCAGGTACAAACAGAAAGTCGTCGGTGACCTGCTCTTCAACCACAGAGACGGCAATTTCGTATTCACCAACCTTTATAGTCATTCCGTTTGCAAGACGTTCTGTCGCATTATGTAACGGAGATTCCCGATTATTAATGAATACGCCTCCCAAACTGGAATCCGACAAAAAATAAGCGCCATTTTCATAGCTGATGGAAGCATGATGTCTTGAGACAAATTTTTCAGTATCGGGAAGTACCAGTGCATTATCATCAGAGCGACCAATGCCGCCACCATTAATACCAATGGAAACTGAATTTATTTCAGTAATAGGCTGATTTTTAAATGATAATACACTTAAGGTTACACTCATAATCGATTACACTGCGTATAGAAAATAACGGGTTACCATTGACCCACCAAAATAAACGGCGACCAATAATGGGGATGTTTTAATTCTTTATCGGCCAATAAAGTCAATTGTGCCTGTCGTAAAGCCTGTGCTTTGGGATGCGTCGATAAATCGGCATAAAAGGCTTTCATCAAGCTGGCGGTAGCCTCATCATTCACTGACCACAAAGAACCAATGGCGCTAAGCGCGTTGGTTTTAATAGCCATACCACTGAAACCCAACAGGGCACGATCATCTCCGGCAGCCGTTTGACAGGCACTTAATGTTAATAAATCAATGGGCGATTTTTTAATCTTGTCATTACTCAGCATTGACTGGAAATCCCCCAGCTTGAGATTACGATCATAAGTCATCACAAAACTGTCTGCGGCATTCTTGCCAAAATAGCCATGGGACGCGATATGAACAATTGAATAATCGCCTGAACCAAAGGATTGTTTAATGCCATCGTATGTAAATGCCTGATTAAGCAAAGTCGTATTAAGGCGATTGCTCTGTAACTGCGATACTTCTTCATTAATACTTGGGAGACTCAGTCTTTCAACCAAAAGAGCGCGTGTCAATTTGGGGGGTTGGCTCTCAGCTACAGTCGTCTCGGGCATCTCAACGATACCGCGCTCTCCCAATACGCCTTCGACGGGACTTTGCATTAACTCATCAATTGAAGCGCCATCAGGTTTGCTCAATGCGGCGATTAATACACGAGAATTTTTAATGTTCTCTTGTCCCTTTTTCTTCAGAATCAAGCCTGGCAGGGTTACAACGGTATAATCTTCAACGGCAAATTTTTTGCCATTAAGCAACGCCGAAAAAGGCACCTGACGCAACGGGCCATCGGGCACATAAAGAACGGTAGTCAAGCCTTTGCTTTTTAACTTGTCGTCGTAAGCTTTAAGCAACCAGCCATAAAGTTTACGCGACGCAGGTCGGTAATTGCCCTCACCCTCGCGTAAATATTGCGTCATTTGCAGGGCAGTTTCCACAACCTCAGCCGATGGAACAGGCACTGATTGTTGCTCAAATTGCATACTATCTCCCGCTCGAAATAACAACTCTACACGATCAGGTAAGATGACCGGATAAAGAACACCGGTTCCCGGCAGTTGCGCAACTCTTAAATTAATCGTCGAATCATCGTTAACTAAACAACGATCATTAAAAAAATCTTCAAGTTCAGTTTTTTTAATGATTTCCATTGCGTCAATGGCTTGTTTTATCAAGTTTTGTTTTGTTTCGTTAGATGAAGTCTGGCTAGCCTGTAATAACAACATATCCGCCAGGCCACGATAAACTGGATCAATAACCTGTTTGATAGATGATTGACCATTATGTAAAGTAACAGGCATTCCATAACGAATGTCAGTCAGATGTTTGGCGGCATGTTGATAGGCTTCCAATGCGGCATTGTTGCTACCATTAGCATGAAACAACTGCCCGCTTTGCAATTCCCATTGCAATAATAAATCGCTGGCATTCACTTGCTGGGCATCAAATATCGCCTTATCCAGCCATAATAAAGCGTCCTGATTACGTTTTTGTGCAGCATACAAACGTCCCAAATAACCTTCTGCCTGTGACCGCAAGCGAACTTTATTTTGGCTATCTGCCAATTGATAGGCGCTATTAAGCACTTGATAAGTTACTTTTAACTGACGTTGTTGCTCAGCTTTGAGATCAGTTGTGGAATTTGCCAACAGTTGTTCACCGATAGTCAGCAAATGCTTTATTTTGTTAGCATCATCAGGAAGCGCTAATACCTCAGTCGTTATCTTTTCGACTAAACCTAAATGGCCGCTTGCAATCGTCTCCAAACTGGCCTGATTAAGCTTAATACCGATTATTAAGGATTTATTGGCAGTTAACTGGGCATTCTTTAAGGCTGATGCAAAACTTGCTGCGGCTTTATCGGGATGTTGTAAACTGCGATATAACAAACCTGAATAATCATCAACAAGTGCTTCGAGTGCCGGAGACTTAAGTGCTTTAGCCAGCACACTGGCCCGCTCCAACAATGCTTGTGACTTGGTATTATCTCTGGCCAGATAATGGTTATAACCTAAAGCGGCCAAAGCCATTGCTTGGGTTTGCTGATCACCCGACTTTTCGGCTAGTCCCAGAACTGTCTGAAACTCGGTTGCGGCCAGGGCATAATTACCTTTATTACGATAATTTTCGCCTAAAGCCAGTTTGGCATTCAGGTCGGTAGCTACTTGGGATTCAAGAAGAGGTGTGCTCTCAGAAGGTAAAGCTAACGCTAACGATGTATTTAGCGTTAAAAAAACCAGCGTGACTACAGGCAATAATTTTTCCATGCGTGTGACTCCTAAATTAAAATGCAACGAAGCCAACTTTAAAATGTATGCCGTCGTCTTGAATATTTCGTTCACCAGAAAGCGCCTTGACATTGGTAATGCTATGCGCCCAGTAAAACTCGGTATTCATCTGTTTGTAGTGCCAGTCAAAGCCGATACCTATTGAATGCAGATAATCTTTTTTAGGATTTAAATCGGCATGTGTCGAGTTATTCCAGGCACCGCCATAATCCATGAACGGGATAAAAAACAGACTGTGTTTAGCCGCCGGTTCACCGCCAAACATCGGATAACGAAATTCCAGACCGGTACTAAAACCATTGTCCCTGACATAATAATTTTCACGATAACCCCGCACGCTATAAACACCACCCAGGGCAAAACGCTCCAAAGGCAACAAGGGATCAGCGGACTGCTGTAAAACACCTTTCCAAACGATTTGCGCACCGTTATCCATAACGCGATGACTGTACTGCGATTGTCCTAGCCAACTAAAAAAATCGCCGCTAGGCAATAAACTATCGTTTTGAATGGTAGAACCCAGCGAATTCATGCCAGTATTAAAAGTCGACCTTGCGACAAAAGCATCTCGAGCACCCTGTTTTACAAATTGCTGCCAGAGACGAAGTACGGTGACTTGCGTTGTTCCCTGATTACTGGGCAAACCTTCGGTAAAAGAAAAGGGTTGTCCGAGCAGAGTGGAATGACTTTCGCGTACGGACAAATTAATACCCGCTTTTAAAGTCAAGTCAGGCGTCCGATACAGAGGTTGGCTTAAACCGCCTTCATAACCGATGACGTTAGTTCTTATATCCAACTGATTAATCGGTTTTTCTACAAGCGAAGAACTGCTGTTGCTGTAACGAAAAGTAGCATGGGTGTCGTAGGCGTTCAGCGGAATTTCTATACCGGTATTAACACCTAGCGAACCACCTGTCGCCATAAAATTGGCATCGATACGTTCACCAAAACCGGATAGATTATCTACCCAACCACCAAGGCGCCCGGTGTAGCCGCCGACTATCGGCGTGGTGTAGTCATCTGCCCCCGCATAAAGCTGATAAGGCCGCGCCCGGGTGACTTTTACCGACAAAACGCCATCTCCCGGATGTGTTCCCGGCTGCAAACTTCCGTTTAAACGATCAATTAAAGGATCAGCCAGCATAACCTGATATCTGTCCTGCAAATTTTTAAAATTAAGCGGCGAACCGGCTCCGATGATTAAACGATCACGCACATAAGCTTCTCTAAGTCGACCCATTCCTTCCAATTTAACGTCAGTTAACTGGCCTTCGATTATCTTGATCTGTAAAACGCCATTGGCAACGGATTGTGGAGGGATCATTGCTCCAGAATTAATATAACCGGCATCAACATAGATTGCTGTAACCCTACTGCGCAACTCTTCAAGATCACGAACCGATAAAGGGCGATTTAAAAAAGACAAAGCAATTTTCTGCAACTCGTCATTATTAATCACGGTATTGCCGGTGAACGTTATCTGTTTTACCTGCACTTTTTCCTGTTCTGCCAAAGGCGATGATTTGGGAGCCGGAGGCAAAACAAAAGTCTCTTTATCATCCTGCTTCCGAAATTCAGGTAATTGCAAAGGCTTTTGATTAGGAGTAACGCCGGTTGCATTGGATATATTATTGGTATCAAAAGACGTAACCGGTGCGCCAAAAGCCAGTGCTGAAAGACTGCAACCAAGTAAAGCCGCGCTTAGTCGGCGTTTATAAACTGGAGTAAAGTGCTGAGGGGAATAACTTTTAAATGATAATTTCATGTTTGTAATGCTCATTGACAACCTTCCTCTTCAGCCAACTTCAATGACTGTGCTTGCTCTACCGACGATGAAGCGCCGGAACTTCTAGCCGTCAAAACTGAAGTAGCCACCTGGGAACTTAGGTCGGGAATATAATTGGCAACGCCTTTGGAAATCAGGGAGCTTTGACTGCGATTATCGCAGGGACTTTTTGGTAACGGCAGCAAAGAACTACTATTCATCTGAGCGATATCTATAACCGGTTTGACTGATTCTGTTATGGTTTTTACTGCGACGTTGCTGATGGTGTTTTCAGGGTTTATGTTAGTTGCATCAATTCTAATGGGTAAATCAGTATTGAACAAGAAATCTGCTGGGGTAGCAGTTAATGTAGAAAACGTAGGTGAAAAACTATTTATAATCAGAGATCCACTAGTATCAGCAACACCAAAGGCATTACTGATATGATAAGTTGCCCCCAACGGAATATTAATTGCCCCATTAACAGTGACACCAGCGGGATTGAAAAACCAGAAATTTGCATTGCCAATAATTGATACTAACGATCCATCCATCACAGAAGGAAGTGGTGAACTAATTCCACCCGTAACACCACTAATCACATTAGTAACCCCGGCACACCCCCCGGGACATTGAAACAGCGCAGTATCACCAGCCGCTATACCAAACTGGCTGAAACTAAAAAACAGATTGGATCCTACTTGCGTGCCATTGGCATTTGGCCCGTCGCCATTAATAGTAATGACTTGATGAGCACCGGGAACATTAAAGTTTTGATTTGTCCCACTACCGGTACCGGTAGACCCATCCATAGCTATAGGTGACTGAGCATTAACAACACAAACTTTGAATATCAAAGTCATAGCCAATACTGTAAATACCAACTTATTAAAAAACCGCATCAACTTTATATTCATTTAGCATCTCTATAAATTTTTTCATACCCAATATTAGCAGATTGATCACAAATCAACAGCACTAAACTTATATCATCACATAACTAAATATTGTCAAAAGCATTGAGTAAGAAAATACTTACACTGCCTACTATATTGACTTCATTTGTTATGGTTAATTTGATAAATCGAGAGGAATTTAACAGGCCTTAACTAATATTTTTATATGTAATTCAATCGGTTAGAATCAAGCATTTGAACTGAATGTATAAATCAATTATTAACCTATTAATCGAAATTTATACTTTACGCTCAATAATTCGATTGATTAACAAACTCAAAATTGTTAATCCGAACCTGAATGATGGTGCATATAGCCATCTTCCGGAGCTGCCGCCGCATTAACAGAAACCCCATAATGATAAACCATCAGACCACCTAAATCGGCACCCAGTGTCAGTAATACGCAAAGTACCCCGGCCAAAAGTAAAAACAAAATATTACTTCCCCCCCGAAGTAAGTAACCACTTTTCATCCGCCATAAGGATAACAAGCCTGACAACGAAAGCACGGCGACACCAAAATGTTCATGGTTTTCCATAAAATCGTGGACTTCTTCACCATGCGCTACCGAATCGGCGGCAATAAAACCAGCTGCTACAGTAAAGGCGGCACCTACAGTTCCAAGGTAAAGAAAATAACTGGCAGCATTACGCCACTGTGGTTTTTTTGCTAGCGTACCCAGTAAATCCAATAAGAAAAAAGCCGTGAAAAAAGCTATTGGAAAATGCACCAGCAAGGGATGTATGTTATTTAGTCCTGCGATGCCCGGTAATAGTGTTGAAAATAGATCACCGGAACTCATTGTAGAAAGCCCTTCAAATAATGACAAAAGACCGGTAAGCGCTTCTAAAATACCGCCACCGTGGTCTGCGCCACCATGGATTTGAAAAGACAAAAAGTTGTTCATACTAACCATTGTTATTATTTAATAAAATAATTTAGCCGACTGTTGACCTAAAGATCAAGTCAAAGCCGACTCTGAATAAAGCGTAACTGTTAAATCCTTACACTCTATGAGTTAGAGTGTCAAAACAACTTTGTCTTTATGGGGCTTGTAAGTCAATGGTGGATCTTCCAAGTATTACTTAAAGAAGTCCACTCAACACTTATAAACCAAATCGGGGTATTCCTTTGACAGCCATTTTTTCCATATGTAAATAATGCAAGCCAAGCACTGTTCCTGCTTCTGCTTTATGTTCAACCCATACGACCTTTATTTCCCCTTCCAGCTCCAGCAATTCAAACTCGAAGATGGTTATATCGCCCGCTTTAACGGATACAGAGTCAGGTACATTTATCATCAGCCCGTCTACTGAAACATTTAGGGTAATGAATTCCCGATATTCGCCATCAAGAAGAATTTTACCGGGAGCAGTCAGATTTTTTCTATAGACTTTTCTTTTATAAAGCTGATTATCGATATCATAAGAGATATTTTTAAACTCAAAGGCCAGCATAATATTTTCATTAGCAATATCAACTCTGACTACTTCAGCTTCTCCCGCCAGATTCATTTCCGGAAGAAAGAAATCTATAATGGCGGACCCAGACAACATGTTAAAAATGTCTTTGGCATCTCTTATGTTACTGCCACATTCCAAATGGGCAAAGACACCGGTTAAAGATAAGTCTTTAACCGTAATTGCCAGCTCTTCGCCACCAATATAAATCAGGCCATGTGTGGTCAAGTTTTTTCGATAAGACCTGTCTATATTTGAATTCATTTATTGTCTCTCTAATTATCCGTTTATCTTGCCATTCAAGAACTATACAAGGCTACCAACAGCCATTATAGTGTGAGTGTTATATTTTTTCTTTTCAAAAGCAATTTTTTTTATACTTTGGATAATCCAAAGCCTACTTCTTAAGCAGCAATGAACAAATCACTACTCTTGCTTTTATTACTTGTTCAGTCCGCCTGTACCACACTTCCCCCTAAAAATAGTGACAATATTTGTTCTACTTTCAGGGAAAAAGGTGGTTGGTATGACGACGTTAAAAATTCATTTCAAAAATGGGGTGTGCCTATTCCGGTACAAATGGCCATCATGCATCAAGAATCCCATTTTGTCGCTGATGCACAACCGCCACGCCCCTGGCTGCTAGGCTTTATTCCACTGCCGAGAGAGAGCAGCGCCTATGGATATGCCCAGGCTAAAGATGAGACCTGGGATAATTATAAGGATAAAGCAGGCTGCTGGGGCGCGGATCGTGATAAGTTTTCGGATGCTACTGATTTTATCGGCTGGTATTGCAATATTAGCTACAATCGCCTGGGCATCTCAAAACTGGACACCAAAAATCTATACCTGGCCTACCATGAAGGACATGGTGGTTTTCAGAGGAAAAGTTACTTACAAAAACCCGGTTTGGTTCAGATTGCCGATAAAGTTGCCAGACGGGCAAAGCTATTCGAAAGTCAATTGGGTGAATGCCGACATGATTTAGAAAACAAAGGCTGGTTTTTTTGATAGAATATATCACTCCAATCTAATAACAGAGGATCATTTGTGAGAAAACTAATTACTCAAGCTCTTTTAATCGTCTCAGTTTTACTTATAGGATTTAATATGTTTTCAATGGCCAATGCCACTACCCCTGCAGAAAATAAAGCCGCAGGCACTGCCTTTCTTGCAACTAATGCAAAAAAAGCCAATATCGTAACTACGGCTAGCGGTTTGCAATATGAAGTATTAACCCCGGGTACAGGTACAACTAATCCAACAGCAACCAGTAATGTTACGGTTCATTACAAAGGCACTACGCTTGATGGCAAAGAGTTTGACAGTTCTTACAGCCGGGGCGAGCCCGCCACTTTCCCTTTAAACCGTGTTATAGCCGGTTGGACTGAAGGCGTACAATTAATGAAAGAAGGCGCAAAATATCGCTTTTACATTCCGTCAGAATTAGCTTATGGCGAACAAGGTGCTGGCCGTGACATTGGTCCGAATGCCGCTTTGATTTTTGATGTTGAATTAATCAAAATCCAGTAAAAAAGCAGCTGAAAGGTGAAAGGTGAAAGGCAAAACATGCTATCACCCTTCGCCTTTCATCTTGGCCCTTTCATCTTTCCACTTTATTCTTCATACCTTGACTTACCAACTCTTTGCTACCACCCCCAAAGCGATGGAAACCATCCTGACCGATGAACTCCACGCGCTCGGCATCAAAAACATCAAAGCCACCCTCGCCGGAGTAGCCTTTCAAGGCGATCTGGAAACCGCCTACCGGGCCTGTTTATGGTCTAGAACCGCCAATCGGATTTTACTGGTTCTAAGTTCTTTCGAGGTAAAAAGTCAGGAAGACCTTTATAACGGTGTTCAAAAAATTGACTGGTTTGATCATATCAATCCTGAAGACAGTTTTGCCGTCTCCTTCAGTGCAAAAAACTCTGAGGCTATTAACAATACCCACTTTGGCGCCTTAAAAGTTAAGGATGCCATCGTCGATCAGATGCGCGACAAATTCAAAACAAGACCCAGCATCAATACCGAACAACCCAATATTCGCATTAATGTTTATTTAAATGGCGAATCCGCACAACTGAGCCTCGATCTTTCCGGTGAAAGCCTGCATCGACGGGGTTATCGTGATGTCAGTATTCAAGCGCCGATGAAAGAGAACCTTGCCGCCGCCATGTTACTGCGTAGCGGTTGGCCTGACATCGCAAAACGACAGGGCGCATTAATCGATCCGATGTGCGGTTCCGGAACACTGTTACTGGAAGCTGCGATGATTGCAGCTGATTATGCGCCCGGTTTATTACGCGAATATTTCGGCTTTATCGGCTGGAAAAAGCACGACGCACAATGCTGGAAAAAATTAAAAGCCGAAGCCGAACAACGCAAACAAATCGGTTTGAAAAATCTGCCGGTTATCGTGGGTTTCGATCAAAATCGCAACACGGTTCATACTGCCTTGGCGCATGTCGCCAATGCCGGCCTGCAAAATAAAATTCATATAGAACGCCGCGACATTGAAGATGCCGAACCCGCCGAAAGCTGGAATCCCGGTCTTGTGATTTGTAATCCTCCTTATGGCGAACGCTTGGGCGATGAGCAGGAAACTGCCGAGTTGTATAAAAAATTTGGCGCCACGCTCAAAAATCATTTTGTTGGTTGGAAATCCGCCATGATTATCAGTAATCCTGAATTGGGTTTTCGCCTGGGACTAAGATCACAAAAACCGATTACCCTGTTTAACGGAGCACTGGAATGTAAGCTGTTGCGGTTTGATATTAAAGAAAGCAATTTTTTTATTCCCAAAGCCAGAACACAGGACGAGCGTATTGCGCAAGTGACTGAGATCAGTAAAGCGCAGGAACAACGTATTGCTAATGACATCCAAACAAATAGTCCTCTGGAAAAGGCTAAGATCGCACTGACTACCCCCGTTTTGCCTTTGGTTGAGAATTTTCATGATAGCGTAACTCCAGATCATTCCCAAACCATAGCTCTAGCCGATAGCCCCTCTCTAAATGCAGAGATGTTTGCTAACAGATTAAAAAAGAATTTAAAAAAGCTGTCGGCCTGGGTCAAACAAAACCAGATTACTTGCTACCGTGTTTATGATGCCGACTTGCCGGAATATGCGGTCGCTGTCGATATTTATCAGGGCGAACAAACCTGGGTTAATGTCCAGGAATACGAACCGCCTAAAACCATCGATCAACATAAAGCTGACCAAAGACTGGCCGCGCTATTGGTTGAAATTCCCCGGGTGCTGGGCGTCAACCGCGAACAAGTGTTGCTAAAAATACGCCGTAAACAAAAAAGCACAGATCAATACGAAAAACATGATGATCAGGGCCGTTTTCAAATCGTTCAAGAAGGCGGTTGTAAATTGCTGGTCAATTTTGAGGATTATCTTGATACCGGCCTATTCCTGGATCACCGTCCGATTCGGCTGATGATTCAAAAACAAGCCCAAGGTAAAAGCTTTTTAAACCTGTTTGCCTATACCGGCAGCGCAACAGTTCATGCTGCGATGGGTGGCGCCAGATCAACCACGACAGTTGACATGTCCAACACCTATCTCAACTGGGCCAAAAAGAACATGGCGCTGAATGAAAACAAAGGCGAACATGAGTTTATTCAAGCAGATTGTCTCGAATGGTTAAGCACTGAAGCGGAACAAGCTAACAGACAATACGATTTGATTTTTCTTGATCCACCGACATTTTCCAATTCAAAACGAATGGAAGGTGTCTTCGATATACAAATTGACCATGTGCAACTGATTAATAATGCAGTTTCTTTGTTATCGCCGGGTGGTGTTCTATACTTTTCTACGAATTTCAGGCGCTTTAAAATAGACAAGACGGCTTTGTCCGATTACATTGTAGAAGACATCAGCGCGGCAACGATCCCGGAAGATTTTGTCCGCAATCCAAAAATTCATTACTGCTGGAGAATTAAAGAGTGATTCGTAAAGTTAAAATTCTGGTTTCAGGTCGAGTACAAGGTGTTTATTTTCGACTTTTTACCCAGAATAAAGCCAAACATTTTGCTATCAAAGGGAGCGTCAGAAACTTGTCTGATGGTCGTGTTGAAATTATTGCCGAAGCCGAAAATCTGGCTATTGAAAAATTCATCAAATGGTGTAACAGAGGTCCGATCACCGCTCGAGTCGATAAGGTTGAAATCACCGAACTGGAACACGAAGAATCCTTGACGACCTTTGAAATAAAATAAGCAATTAGCCTTATTGAAGCATTACGTATGCGCATAGACATCTACACAAGTTATAAGAAAACTCTGCGCTTACCTGCCGCTTAACTTTTAAAAAAAATACGCAAGGCTTTAGCTTTTTTTTGCCCTTCGCAGCCGCTATTTCCCAGATCACACGCAAGCCATCTTGACCACAAGTATTGGTTTGGCAATGGCCAATCCAATTTCCTGTTTCAAGGATTTATATAATCAGACAAAGTAGAATTAAATATTAAGCGTTTTAATTGGTGCCCAAACCAAACTTGTTTTTTATATTACTTCGGGCAAGGCCATTCGTTCATGAGTGCAGCCTTAACAAGTGACTCGGCACTTTTACTCCATAATTCTTGATGTTCATTTAAGTATTTAGAAACAACATTTGCAACTTGATCTGAAGTGATATTTAGTGGACAAAATATGCCAGCTCCCATAGTTGCGTCCACAACCCCCATAACATAATAAAGATAAGCTCCGGCATCATAGAGCTCCGCATTATCTATATCACCGCTTTTATAGGCGGCTGACTTGTCATGAAGTTTCTGGCCATTTATAAAAGCATTGAGACCAGCGTTAGCTGAAATTGGCATCAGCATTGTAACGATTAGGATTAACTTTGACGTTTTCATTTTTAAACTCCATAGATTTTTTACATGAGAGCAGTTTATATCGATATAAGCTGAATTACACCTGCAATTCTTAATAACGGGATGCTACATAAAGAGGCAGTACTCGACTGGCAAATTAATGGCAGTGAATGTTAGATGATTTGCTAATTCCGAATGACCCAGCATGCCCTTCATAAAACATATTACTAATACAATCTAAGCTTACACAACGCAAAATAGCACCCCAACTATCCTGCGGGACACATGTGTTTGAAGTAAAAATAGAATTTGTGTTCTTTGCACAGTTGACCTTGTTAGAACTCTTCCCATTCGTCACTGGAGGATTGTTCAATAAATTCAGGCATAACTACTGACTTTTTTTGTGGTGAACCTGAATAAAAAGCATCGACAGACTTACTTTCAAATAGATCACTAGGTGCATTATTAGAGTGACCAACTACTTTAAATTGCGACATTGTCCCAGATAGTTTCTGGGCTTGGTCTTCAAGTGATTCTGCTGCGGCAGCGGCTTGCTCAACCAGTGCGGCATTTTGCTGAGTCACATCATCCATCTGACCTATAGCTTGATTGACTTGTTGGATACCAGCTGTTTGTTCTGCTGAAGCATCACTGATTTCATTCATCATTACAGTAACTCCATGAATGGAATTAACTATCTCTTCCATGGTTTGACCTGCTTTTGCTACCAATTTACTACCCTCTGAAACTTTTGTAACTGAGTCATCAATCAAATGTTTAATTTCTCCAGCTGCCATAGCGGCTCGCTGTGCAAGGTTGCGAACTTCTACAGCCACCACAGCAAAACCTCGGCCTTGTTCGCCAGCACGGGCTGCTTCAACTGCGGCATTAAGGGCAAGAATATTGGTTTGAAACGCGATATCGTCAATCACCGAAATAATGTCACCGATCCGGCGCGAAGAATCGTTAATATCATTCATGGTCAGCACCACTTGCCCGACCACGTCAACACCTTTGCTGGCTATTTCGGAGGCATCTACCGCAAGTTGGTTTGCTTGTTTGGCGTTTGCGGCATTGTGCTGCACAGTAGAGGTTAGCTCTTCCATGCTCGCCGCAGTTTCTTCCAAACTGGCCGCTTGCTCTTCAGTACGATGAGATAAATCATTGTTGCCAGCAGCAATTTCCTTTGCAGCAGTACTAATGGTATCAGTTGCTTCCTTAATTTCACCAACCAGAACTTTGAGGTTTTCAACGGTACCATTGATACCATCCTTGGTTCGGCCAAACAAACCGAGATAGTCTTTAGTGATGGTTTGGGTCAGATCGCCTTGAGCCATAGCGTTAGCAACACGTAATACATCGTGAAAGCTAATATCGCAAGTTTCTATCAAGTTATTGAAATTAGATAGAATTTCCTTGAACATGAACTCAAATCTATCTATATCACTACGCTTTGAAAAATCACCTTTAGCGCCCGCTTCTGCGAGCATTTTTATTTCATTGTTAACATCAAGAAAACACTTTTTAACACTGCTCATAGCTTCTGTAATAACAATGGTTTCACCTGGCAGAACATCCATGTCAACAGAAAAGTCACCTTTAGCATATTCAGTAATGATAGAAATTAATCTTCTATTTATAGTGATTCGAGATTGAATCAATTCATTAACATCATGAGCTATAGTGCCAAAGATACCGGCGTATTTTGAAACATCCAACTGCTCTTTAACCCAACCTTCAGCGTGCTTTTTCGACATAATTTCCAGGCCAGAGACAAAACCGTTAATAACGTCCTGCATGGTTTTCATTGAACGTAAAAGATCACCGATTTCATCTCCTTGATCAATGTCAATTCTGGAGTTCAGATTGCCCTCTGCAATGTCTCCTGCAACCTGCTGGATAGTTTTCAGTGAACGTAAAATACCACGACTGATCACTATGGTTAATATGACGGCAAGTGCAACACTAAAGAAAAAGATACAAGCCAAGATGACTTTGTACCAATATATAGTAATGTGGGTTTGCGTCTCAACTTCCTGGTTGTGAGCAGTTGTAAATTTCACGACATCATCTATAACAGCACGATGCTCTTCATAGGCATGGCGCATTGCCAAGAGACTTGCCTGTGAACCATCGTGATTACCAGACTGAATACTTGGCAGAAACCGTTGACTGGCTTCATTGTAAAAGGTTTGGGCCGGACGGTAAGAGCGTTCAAGTAAAGAATTCTGAAGCTCTTGTTCCAAAGGTTGCTCTGTCCAATATTGATGGCGGGACTCATATTCCGTTTTTAACACTTGAAAACGCGATAGTAGCGTACTGATTTCAGCGGAATCGTTGGTCTGTGTTAATTGCAGTGCAACCAGATAAGATTCGATGATATATTCTGGAGGCGGCAGGACATCAGCAATTATGTCTTTACCCTGGACGATACGCTGATAAATGGGCCCATTAACACTCAAAGTATTCATAGCCTTGAATGTTGCGAAACCAAACATCATAAACCCGATGACCAATGTGCTCAAAATTATCGTAAAACGCATTTTGATAGTCACCTGACCGGAACTTTTCATCTTATTTAGCATAAGGCAACTCTCTGCTTTTATTTTATGAGTGACTGAGATCTTTTCAGTATACTGCGATAGAAACTCCCATCATTAATTTGGCTTTTTTACCCACATTTACTCTCACCACAATTCAAACAGGTCATGCAACCATCCATCAATACCATGGCTTTGGTGCTGCATTTGTTGCACAATACCGCTTTTTCCGGAAAGGATTGTCCTTCAGATTCGCCATGTTGCACTTCAAATTCTCGGCGTTTTTCATCAAGAAACTTTTTTTGATGATCGGTCATCGCTACGGGCTTAATCATGCCGATATGTTTTAAGTGCGATTCGATTGCGTAACCAATTTCGGCGACTAGCGACGGCATAAAAACACCCCCTTTTTTGAAATAACCACCATGCGGATCGAATACTGCTTTCATTTCTTCAACCAGAAAACAAGCGTCTCCTCCTTTGCGAAATACTGCCGAAATCAATCGGGTCAAGGCCAACACCCACTGAAAATGCTCCATATTTTTTGAATTGATAAAGATTTCATAAGGCCTACGTTCTTGGTGGACCGTGCCTTCGTTAAGAATCATATCATTGATGGTAATGTACAACGCATGCTCAGACTGTGGGGTTTTAATTTTATAAGTGGAGCCGAGCAAAACTTCAGGGCGCGTAAGGTTTTCGTTCATGCTTTCCAGCGAGGGCTCGACCAGCTCTTGCTTAACCGGTTCAAGATCATCTTTAGTCAGGACTTTGTAGCTGATAATTTTTTTGTTTATTTTATGTGTCATATTTTTGCCTTAATCGGTATTTACCGTAGTTTAAGTTTACCTCAATGTATTCAATACGATTGTAAGTTTCTACAGAGAACGTATTTTTGCCTATATCTTGTGTAATCAATCGGTATTGTGCTCATCAAGATACAATGTCTTCATCAAAACTCAGGCAGTACTGACCTAAAACCTAGCAATCGCAGAAATCTCGAAAATTTGCTTGACGATT
>SESD01000491.1_pt1 | contig 24422 bp, 21 predicted proteins | sample 3171411 | NCBI WGS metagenome assembly SESD01 (sample SAMN06051880, study PRJNA518727) | freshwater metagenome | biome: subpolar coniferous forest; feature: holomictic lake; material: water; isolation source: holomictic Lake 442, 16.5 m depth | place: Canada: near Kenora, Ontario | collected...
GGTGCCCGCAGCAATGCCGAGCGAAAGGGCATGAATGCGCCCGTGCACGTGAGCGTGCGTGGGCAGGTCGCCGATGTCGTCGATGCTCAACGATGCGCGGTCGAGCAGATGCATCGCGAGTTCGCCAAGGCGTGTACGAAGCTCGGCGTAGGCAAGCTTGAACACGTTGCCACCAGGACCCACAAGGCCGGTGCGCTGAGCTTGGCTGATGTTGCGCTTGGTCAGCGCCCACAGTGCATCGAGCTCGGCGCAGATACGGCCAATGTCGCGGCGCAAACCGGCGTCGTCCCAAGCGGTGACACCGTTGCGGGTGACCCGCTTGGCGAGCTGGGCGAGGTCTCGGGCGAGCTCCATCGACTGCAGCATCTCGCTCACAAACGCGGTGCCGCGCTCGAAGCTCAGCGTGACCATCGCAACGCGCCAGCCGTCGTTTTCGTCGCCAACGCGGTTGGCTACTGGCACTCGTACTTCGTCGAAGAACACCTCACAGAATTCGGTGCTGCCCTCGAGTGTGCGTAGTGGGCGCACGTCCATTCCGGGCAGACCCATCGGCACGATGAGCCACGTGATGCCGCGGTGCTTGGGTACGTCGGTGTCGGTGCGTACGAGCATCTCGCAGTAGTCGGCGGTGTGGCCGAAGCTGGTCCATATCTTTTGTCCGTTGATGACGTAATCGTCGCCATCGCGAATGGCTCGGCAACTCAGGCTGGCCAAGTCGCTGCCAGCACCCGGCTCGCTGAAGCCCTGACACCAAATGTGTTCGCCTTTGAGAATGGCGGGCAGGTGGAATGCTTTCTGTTCGGCTGAGGCCTCGGTGATGAGGGTGGGGCCGGCGTGCAGAAGGCCGACGAAGTTCTGGCCCACGTATGGGGCGCGGGCGCGCTCGGTCTCTTCGAGAAAGATGAGGTGCTCGGTTGGGGTGGCGCCAAGACCGCCGTATTCGCGGGGCCAGTTGATGCCAGCGAAGCCGGCATCGAACAGCATGCGTTGCCACATCGAGTCGTACTCGCGGCGACCGATCCAGTCGTTGCGATGTGGCTCACTGGGCAGCTGAGGAATGACTGAGCTCAGCCAGTCGCGGAGCTTCAGACGGAACGAGTTTTCGGCATCGGTAAATTGCAGATCCACGCAGAGTTCTCACTTCGATCGGGTCATCAAGAACGTGGGCGAGCGTATCTGACGATGCGTCAGAAAGCCTTACCGTTGGGGCTGAGCGGGTGTTGGCGCAGCTGCTGGTTGACTAGCAGGCGAGGCCGCCGTCGACGCTCACAATGGAGCCAGTCATGAATCGTGCCTGCTGAGAAGCAATGAAGGCGAACGCCTCGGCCATTTCGGATGGCTCGGCTTGGCTCATTGGCGACATCATCTTCGACATCTCACGGAAGTCGGCGCCTTCGGGCAACGTGGTAAACGAGTTGACGATATTCGTGTTGGTGCCGCCGGGTGCAACAGCGTTCACGCGCACGTTCTTGCCGCGGTATTCGAATGCCAAGGCCCGGGTGAGTTGCACAACGCCGCCCTTGCTCGAGCAGTACGCGGCGCTCCAGGGCAGGCCCATCAGACCGGCGTTTGAAGCCGTGTTGACGATGACGCCGTTGCCGGTTTCGAGCAGGTACGGCAGCGCGTAGCGGCACATGTAGAACGTGCCGTTGAGGTTCACGCCAACGATGCGGTCGAACCAGTCGGGGTCTTCTTCGTGCGTCCACGCGAAGTGGCCGATGCCTGCAATGTTGAGCAGGATGTCGATGCCGCCCATTGCAGCTGCGGCGGTGTCGACCACTGACTTCACGGTGGCTGAGTTCGATACGTCGCACACGTATGCGTACGCAGTGCCGCCATCGGCAGTGATTGTGGCCGCTGTCTCGTCGGCACCCTTGAGATCGAGGCATGCCACGGTTGCGCCTTCGGCGGCAAACAGCAGTGCGGTGGCGCGGCCGATGCCCGAGCCAGTGCCAGTGATGATGACGCGCTTATCTGTGAAACGACTCATGCCGTGCCTCCGTAAATGGTTCGTAGATCTTTCTTCAACACTTTGCCGCTGGGATTACGTGGCAGCGACTCCACAATCTCGAGCTGCTCAGGAACCTTGTGCATCGAGAGTTGTTGCTCGCGCAGGTAGCTCACCATGTCGGGCAAAGTCAGCGTGGTGCCTGGCTTGCAGACCACAACCGCGCATGCCCGTTCGCCGCTGGCGGCATCGGGTAAACCAATGACCGCCGCATCGAGCACGCTGGGGTGCGCATACAGCAGGTCTTCGATTTCTTTGGCCGAGATGTTCTCGCCCTTGCGAATGATGATGTCTTTGAGGCGACCGGTGATGCTGACCCAGCCGCCTTCGTCGATGATGCCGAGGTCTCCGGTGCGGAACCAGCCATCGGGGTCGAACGCTTCGTCGTCGAGTGAGCTATCGAGATAGCCGAGGCATACCTGCGGGCCGCGCACTTGCAGTTCGCCTTCTTCGTTTGCTCCGCACACGTGGCCGTCGATGATCGCACGGATCTCAACATCGGGACACGCCCGACCGTCGGTGGTTGCCTTCTTTTCGTCGGGATCATCGACATGCACCATCGTGTTGATTGGTGCTTCGGTGAGACCCCATCCGCCGATGAGCGGTGCACCCATTTCGGCCATCATCTCGGCGTGCAAGGTCTTCGGCTTGGGCGCGCCGCCACCGTTGAAGATACGGACAGTAGGCATGAGCGTTTCGCCGGCGGGCAACTGCCGTTGGGCATTGAGGTAGGCCAACCAGAACACGGTGCCAGCGCCAGCGCACGTGACGCCGTGCTCGCCCAACCAGCGTGGCGTGTCGGCGGGACTGAAGGTCTCGACCATCAGCAGTTCGACGCCGGTTTGCATGGCGTTGAAGAGCCAGACCAAGCCACCCACGTGGGTGATGGGGAAGACCACAGCGGCCTTATCGAGGGGGCCTACTTGCATGCTCCATTGCATGCCGTTGTTGGCCGCCGACATGCTGCGGTCGCTGTGCTTGGCACCCTTGGGGTCGGCCGTGGTGCCCGACGAATAGAACAGCCACCGAAGCTCGCCGAACGCGGCAACGTAGGCGGGCAAGGTAGACGGGTCGCCTTCGGCGAGAGCAGGGTCGGCGACGATGATCTCAACGTCGCGATCGGCGGTGGCTTCAGTAACCATTGGCACGTAATCGAAGCCACGAAACGTGCCCGGCACGATCATCACTTTGCAGTCGCTTTGGCGGGTGATGAACGCCACTTCGCGAGTGCGGTAGATGGGCAGAATCGGGTTCTGGATAGCGCCGAGTCTGGATAACGCTGCGGCGAGAACCAGCGACTCGAATCGTGACGGAAGAATCCACGACACGTTGGTGCCGATGCCAATGCCGTGCGCAGCCAAACCGGCGGCAACGCGCTCGCTCCATGCGCGATATTCGCCGAACGTGAGGGTGCGGCCCTTTTCGTCGATTGCCATCCGCTTGTCTGGCGTGGCCTCGGCGCGTTCGCAGATGAGCTGCCACAGGGTCTTGCCCGTGGTGTCGATGAGTGCGTTGGTCAAGGTGTCCATTGTGCGGCCTCCTCTTGGGCGCGTGATTGCAGAGCGAGTTTGTCGACCTTGCCGATGGAGGTGAGTGGTAAGGCGTCGAGCACGACCAGACAGTCGGGCGCCTTGTAGGCAGCGAGATGCTTCTTCACGAACTTGCGCAGATCGCTGAGGTTCAGTTCGGCCGAACCGCGAGGCACCGCGAACAACACGCCGATCTCGCCAAGACGACCCTTCACGGGAACGCCAACCACGGCGGCGCCAGCGAGTTTGCGGTAGGCGCCGAGACAGTTCTCGATCTCGATGGGGTACACGTTGTTGCCGCCGCGGATGTACATCTCGGTGTTGCGTCCGACCAAGCGAAGGTTGCCGTCGGCGCCCATCCAGCCAAGGTCGCCGGTGTGTAGCCAGCCGTCGCTGTCGATGGCTTCGGCGGTGCGCTCAGGGTCGTTCCAGTAGCCGCGCATCATTGCCCGGCTACGCAGACACACGGTGCCAATGAAGTCGACGCCGCGGCCGGTGAGCTCGGTGCCGAGTTCGTCGACCAGCTTCAGGTGCACGCCGCCGTTGGGTCGACCAACGGTGTTGCAGATGACTTCGTCGCTGTCTTTGAGGCGTGTGCCGGTAGCAACGCATGATTCGGTGCTGGCGTAACGCACAACGACCGGGCATCCCAACTTGGTGCGCATCTCGGCCACCAACTCGGGAGGAATGCGTGCGGCGCCAATGCCGGCAATGCGCAGACTCGACACGTCGGTGGTGGCGAAGTCGGGATGATCGAACATCATCCGGTATTGCGTGGGCACGCCCTGGCACACCGTGACGCGCTCGGTGCTGATGAGCGCAAGGGCCTCGGCTGCGGTCCACGGAGATGGCACCACGATGGTGGTGATGAGGTGCATCAGTTCGTCCCAGATGCGGGTCATTGCGCCAACGTGGGCAAAGGGCAGCGGCGACAGACGGCGATCGCCGGCCTCGCTGAGCGGCGCCGCACCGTGGGTCATTGAGCGCAGGCAGGCATGGTCGAACCATGCGCCTTTTGGAAAGCCGGTGGTGCCGCCTGTCCACACAATGGCCACCGGATCGGTTGCCTCAAGCGCTACTCGTCGACGCAGTGGATCTCCGCCCGATACGACTGGCAGGGGACCGTCGAGCGTGAAGCGAGGCGAGCACTGCGCCGTGATGTGTTCGATCTCGGCGTTGCCCAGCCGCGGATTGATGCCAGTGGCAACGCCGCCTGCGCGAACGATTGCTTGATACGCAATTGCGTAGTCGATGCCGCTGGCCAACTTGATGCCGACAACGTCGCCCTTGGAGATGCCGTGGGTATCGATGAGCCAGCCAGCGAGGGCGTCGGCCTCGGTGGCCCATTGGACAAACGTGAGCCGTCGACCTTCGTGCACATACGCTTCTCGGTCGCCGTGTTTGGCAACGACTTCGTCGAACAGATCGACAATGGTGGCAAAGTCGCCGGTAATTGGGTCCATCAGAAGGTGAGCACGCCTCGCGCGATCGTGCCGCTCTCGAGGCCATGAACGGCGTCTTGCCACTGCTCTACGGGGAAGGTCTGCGACACAAGTTCGTCGAGCAAGATTTCGCCGCGGCGGTAGAGCTCGATGATGCGTGGGATATCGCGATGCGGCGAGATGGTGCCGTAGCGGCAACCGATGATGCCGCGGTCCACCTGTGTGAGGCGGCCATAGAGACCGTGGAACTCGGTGGTCTGGCCCGACACGCCGATGACGACGACGGTGCCTTCCCAGTCGAGCGATTCGAGTGCGTTGTAGGTGACTGCTGGGTGAGCCACACAGTCGAACGCCCAGTTCACGCCGCCGCCGTTGAATGGGCCGCGGGGCATCTCGCTGTTCCATGGCACCAACGCGCCAATGGCGGCAACCACGTCGTCGCGCTTGCCGTCGATGAAGTGCGTTGCGCCGAACTGCTTGGCGAGCGCTTCCTTCTCGGGCACGGTGTCGATTGCGATGATGGTGGTTGCGCCCTGCACCTTGAGGGCCTGAATCACGTTGAGGCCGACGCCGCCAACACCAAACACGGCGGCACTTTGGCCGCGCTGCACATTGGCGCGGTTGAACACTGCGCCCATGCCGGTGACCACGCCGCAGCCCACTAGGGCAGCCGAGGTGAGTGGAACATCGTCGGGGATCTTCACGCACTGAATGTCGCGAACCACGGTGCGCTCGGCGAACGCGCTGGTTGCAGCGAAGTTGTAGATGGGCTGACCATCGAGGGTGAACGGCTGGCTCCAGTTGGCCAAGGTTTGGCGGCAACCGGTGGGGCGGCCACTGGCGCATGGTGCGCAGAACCCGCACGCCGCGAGGGTGGCGATGATCACGTGGTCGCCTGGCTTCACGTGGGTGACGGCGTCGCCCACCTGAGCCACGATGCCTGCGCCCTCGTGTCCGCACACGCCGGGCGATGGCACCGGATAGAGGCCGCTCATGTACGACAGGTCGCTGTGGCACAAGCCGGCAGCACCGATTTCGACGACAACGTCGCGTGGCCCGGGAGCGCGCAGCGTGAGGCCGTCGACAAACTCGGTCGTTGTGCCGTTAAAGACAATGCCGCGCATAAGAACCCCCAAGAGTGAGCGGTGAGACCGCAACGATAGTCGTACCCAATTCGGCGGCCGCACACGGACCGGCCGAGTGCATTACTTCAGATGATCGATGTGCAGCATCTTGATGGCGTTGCCGCGCACCAATTTGTAGACCACTTCATCGGAGAGGTGCGCCATCTGCTCAGTTGCAATCTTGGCGGTGTTCGGCCACGTGCTGTCGCTGTGCGGGTAATCGCTCTCGTAGGTCACGTTGTCGACGCCGATGGCATCGAGGTTCTGCAGACCGTGTGGGTCGTCGAAGAAGCAACCGTAGACGTGACGCTTGAACAACACACTCGGTGGCTCAAGCACCTTGTCGGCGATGCCGCCCCAGCCGCGGTTCTCTTGCCACACGCTGTCGGCGCGCTCGAGAATGTACGGGATCCAGCCGATCTGACCTTCGCTGTACGCAATGGTGAGATCGGGGAACTTCGTGAACAGGCCGCTCATCAACCAGTCGACCATGCTGAAACAGCAGTTTGCGAACGTGAGCGTGGAGCCAACTGCCGCTGGTGCGTCGGGCGAGGTAGATGGCATCTTTGAGCCGCTACCGATGTGCATGTTGATGGTGGTCTGCGTTTCGTTGCAGGCCTCAAAGAACGGCAGCCAGTAACCATCGGCGTCGTGGATACTGGGCAGACCGAGATTGGATGGAATCTCGCTGAAGCACACAGCGTGCACGCCGCGTGCAGCGTTGCGGCGAACTTCGCGCGCGGCCTCAATTGGGTCCCACAAAGGAATCAACGTGAGGGGCAGCAAACGCCCGCCCGAGAGCCCGCACCATTCTTCGACCATCCAGTCGTTGTATGCCTGCACGCACAACAACCCGAGTTCTTTGTCGGCAGCCTCGGTGAAGGTCTGGCCGCAAAAGCGAGGGAAGGTGGGAAAGCACAACGACGCTTCGATGCCGTTGATGTCCATGTCGGCGAGGCGATCGGGCAACAGGTACGAACCTTGACGCATCTCGTCGTAGGTGATGCCCTTGAGCGTGACTTCGTCGCGTGAGAAACCAACGGCGGTATCGAGACGGGTGAGTGGTCGACGGAGGTCTTCGTAGAACCACCAATCGACGAGCTCGCCGGGATCGCCCTTGTCTCCGGGGATCGCGGTGAACTTGCCGCCGATGAAAGTCATTTCCTTGACGGGACGGCGTTCGATTCGGGGACCGATGTCTCGATACTTCGAGGGCAAACGGTCGGACCAAACTGTGGCTGGCTCGATGACGTGGTCATCGACCGAGATGATTTTGGGCATTTCGCGCATGCTCCGCACTGTAGCATTGGTTTCTGACGGTGTGTCAGATTCGAGCAAACACTGGCTCGAACGGTGTTTCTTGGGGGTTTGCTGATGAGTGTGCCGACGGGTTTCGAGAACTATGTCGCGTCAGTCATGCGCATCGATCCTCCGACGCGATAGGACCGAGCCATGTTGTCTCCTGATGCATTCCGCCTCGACTCGAAAGTGGCCCTCATTACGGGCGCCGCGCAGGGCCTTGGCCGCTCAATGGCCCTCGCGTTCGCGCAGTACGGGGCAGACCTGTTGTTATGCGACCGCAAGGTTGACGAACTTGCCGATACAGCGCAGGCGGCACGCGATCTTGGAGCCAACGTGGTCACCGAGATCCTTGATGTTCGCGATACCGCTGCGGTGAACCAATGGGTCAGTGGCCTCGATCGCATTGATGTGCTCGTCAACAACGCTGGCGGCACCTTCCACGGAGCGTTCCTCGATGCCAGCGACAAGGGTCAGCGATCGTTGGTCGACGAGAACTTCACCAGCGTCACTAACTTCGTGCGGGCCGCCGTGCCACGGATGGGTGCGGGGTCGTCGATCATCAACATCACCTCGGTCGAGGCCTATCGGGCGGCTCCCGGATTCGGTATCTACGGAGCCATGAAGGCAGCGGTCGAACATCTCAGTCGCACGTTGGCCCTCGAACTCAGCGTGCAAGGCATCCGGGTGAACACCATTGCACCCGACGGTCTGCCAACGCCGGGCGATGCAGGACTTATTGTTGGCGACGACGATTACGGCAAGAAGCTTGCGCTCGGCTGGGGAACCAGCGACGACATCAGCGGGGCTGCCGTGTTCTTGGCCTCGTCGGCAAGTCGTTACATCACGGGCACAACGGTGCACGTCGATGGTGGCTCCGATGCATCGCGCGGCTGGCATCTCGACTCCAAAGGAAATTGGGTGCCATGAAAATCACACGTGTTACCCCAGGCCTGGGAGCCGACATCACCGATGTCGATGTCTCGCTCGCCGATGACTCTCTCATCGAGGCCATTCGCGCCGCAGCGATTGAGCACTCGGTGGTAATGATCCGCGATCAACACCACCTCGGTCTCGATGGTCTCGAGGCGTTCACGCAACGCCTTGGCACCCCAATCGACACCCCCTACGTGCAGCCGATGCCCGATCGACCCAATGTGGTTCGCGTTGTGAAAGAGGTGGGCGAGCGCGCTCTCAATTTCGGCGGCGGTTGGCACACCGATCTCAGCTATCTCGCTGCACCGCCAAGCTTTACGTTGCTGTACGCCACCGATGTGCCTCCCTACGGTGGCGACACGGTGTGGTCGAACCAGGTGCGTGCTTTTCAAACGCTGTCGGCCGGTATGCAACAGACCTTGCTCGGCATGCGTGCAGTGCACTCGGCCGGTCGCCCGTATGGCACCGGTGGTGTGTACGACATCACCCAACGTGGACGCACGATGACCATCCTGCCGAGTGCCGATGCCTATGCCGAACAAGAGCATCCGGTAGTCACTGCGCATCCGGTCACTGGCCTACCGGTGTTGTTCTTGAATAGTGGCTATGTCACTCGGTTTGCCGATTGGGCAGCGCACGAGTCGCAGCCGTTGCTCTCGTATCTCGCTATGCAGAGCCAGCGCGAATCGAATGTGTGTCGCATGCGTTGGACGAATGGCACCTTGGCCATTTGGGATAACCGAGCCACGCAGCACAACGCCATCGACGACTACGCCGGATTCCGTCGCGAGTTGTACCGCACCACCGTTGCCGGCGACGCGCCAATCGCGTATCGGGGCTAGCTCAAGCTCAGGCGTCGACAACCGCGGTGATCAGATCGAGCATCGCTGGGTCAGCAGAGGCGGGAACCAAGATCAGTTCGTCGCACCCGATGGCGGCCATTGCGTCGATGGTGTCGCGCAGGCGTTGCTCGGAATGCATGGTCAATGAGTCGGCCACCATGCGCGCAACGTTGGCACCGAACACGTCGAGGTATTGCAGCGCAAAGTTCTTGAGCGTTTGTTCGGCTTCGTCGCCGAGCGAGACGAACACTCCGGTGGTCAGGCGAGGCCGATCGGTGCGGCCAGCGTCGAGCCACGCCTGCTCGGCTATACGAAACTGACGCGACGACTCGTCGGCATCGCCGCCGAGGGAGAACCCGCTGATTCCATCGGCCCACTGCGCGGCGCGCTTCAACGACTTGGGACCCATGCCGCTGCACAGAATTGGTGGTCCGCCCGCTTGCACCGGAGTGGGCCCGATGGAGTTGCCGTCGGATGCGACGCCACCTGCCCACAAGCGACGCAGCTCGGCCACGGCCGAGTCGAGCCGGCTGTGGCGTCGATCAAATGGTGCGCCAAGCGCGTCGTAATCTTGCTGGCGTCCGCCAACGCCGACGGCCACGTCGACTCGACCGTCAGACAGCACGTCGATGGTGGCTAACTGCTTGGCCAACATTGCGGGAGCGTGCCACGGCGCGACTGCGAGGTTGAAGAACACACGCACCCGCTCGGTAAGCATGGCTGCGGCGGTGCACAGCGTGATGCCCTCGAGGTTATGGAACGTGATTCGCTCGCCAGCCGAGATCGATGAGTACGGGCCGTCGTCGATGCCCTTGCACCATGCGGTAACCGTGTCGCGGTTGAGCCCGCGCGCCATCTGGGGGAGTGCTACGCCGATGTCCATGACCCCTGACTCTATGATCTTCGAGTGCCATACCAGCGATTCGATTCATCGTCGTACGAGTTGCCTATTCACGACACCGCCGCGCTGCGGGCTCATCGCAAGACCCGCCTCGCGCTGGGCTATCGGGTGTTTGGTGCATTGCGATGGGGACACCTTGGCGACGGCCACATCTCGGCTCGCGACCCTGAACTCACCGATCATTTCTGGCTCGGTGGTTTCGGGGTGCCGTTCGATCAGATGACGGTTGACGATCTCGTACTGGTTGGCCCCGCCGGCAAGGTGGTGCAGGGACATGGCTCGATCAACCCAGCGGCATTTCACATTCACGCGCCGGTGCACGCCGCACGCCCCGACATTGTCTCGGCTGCGCACACGCACACGCCATATGGAACTCCGTTCTCGGCGTTGGTCTGCAAGCTGCGTCCGATCACGCAAGAGTCCTGCGCGTTCTACAACGACCACGAGATCTTCGATGATCACGAAGTTGATGTGATGTCGGTTGCAGGTGGCGAGCGAATTGGTGTTGCGCTCGGCGCCGCCAAAGCAGTGATCTTGCGCAACCACGGCTTGCTCACGGTGGGCGGCACTGTCGACGAGACAGTGGGGTTCTTCGTGGCGATGGAACGCAGCGCCGAGGCGCACCTCAAGGCGCCCGGCGGCATCGCAATCGATCATGAGCATGCAGCCACGGCATACGAATCTATGGGCACGCCGCAAGCCGGTTGGATCATGTTTCAGTTCTTGGTGCGCACGTATGTGCCCGACCCGGCGGTGGTTGGTTAGGTCGACCGAGCGCAACGAAACCCGGTGTGGCAGGCGGGCTCAGATCGTGGTTGTGCGTGTCGTGCCGCTGGGCGATACCGAGCGCAGTAGTTGGCCGCGCACAGAAATGATCCGCCCTTGGTGGTTGCCGAATCGGTAGATGTGGCCGAGCAACACGGCGAGGTAGCGGGCGTTGAATCGTGACGCTCGACCCATGTGTCGCTGGTCCATTCCCACACGTTGCCGAGCATGTCGAACAGCCCACGACTGTTGGCCGCAAAGCTGCCGACAGGCATGGTCGATGGCTTGCTCCTGCGGATGTGCTTCCACGGAAACTCGCCCAACCACACGTTGGCTAACAGCATGCCGTCGGCTGCGAGTGGCCATGTGGCGGGTGGCTGAGTGCCGTCGTTGGCTGCCCACTCCCACTCGATCTCGGTGGGTAGGCGACGCCCAACCCAGTGTGAATACGCAACGGCATCGCGCTGCGACACTTGCACCACCGGGTGATCGTGATGCTCGGCCGTGATGACCTCGGTGCCGAGCGGCCGTCGCCATGAGGCCCCAGGTTCGTGCTGCCACCACAACGAAGGCTGGCTGAGATCGACAGCTGCTGCGGCCGGCACAAAGACGTTGCCGCCGTGCTGTTCGGCATCGGTGATGTAGCCGGTTGCAGCCACAAACTCAGCGAACTGCGCGTTGGTTACCGGGTGCTGGTCGATGAAGAACCCGTCGACACGTACCGTGCGCGATGGCCGCTCTTCGGGATAGTGGTGATCGTCGCCAATGGTGGCGAGGCCCGACGGAACCCACAGTTCGGGTGCCGTCAGGGTCATTGCTTGAGCGGGGTGGAGGGTGCTTTGAGTGCACCAACACTCATGTCGATGAGGTTCACGATGAACTGCTCGGTGGACACGTGTAGCGGCTTATCGAGCTCGATCTGGCGAGCACGCAACGCCAACGCATCGGAAACCAACATCAAAAATGTGGTGACGCGCTCGTGGCGCAGTTCGGCGGGGAGTTCGCCAAGTGCAGCGGTGAGCATGAAGAACGCGGCTTGCGCCTGCGTTGGGGTGTTGGGTGTAGTGAGTTCCCATGCGTCGAACAGGTCTGACAGTTGGGCGACGATGCGTAAGAACTCGCGGCCGTCGCTGGTATCGAGTTTGCGGGCGAACGGCAGTACTACGGCGCGGGTGATGGCTGCGACGTCGCCGGTGCGATCGTGGGCTCGAATTTCGTCGAGCATCTGAAAGCGTTCGGACTCGATGCTGCCGTTGTGGCGTTCGATGATTGCCTGCAGAAGCCCGTCGCGTCCACCGAAGTGATAGTGCAACGCAGACGAGTTCTTCTGGCCGGCCTGATCAACCACGAGGCGCAGCGGCACTCGGAACACTCCCTGTTCGGCGAACAAGCGCTGTCCGTGCAGGATCAGCTTGTCTCGAGTGTCGTTGGCCGTTCGGGTCACGCAGTTACCCTACGCGCCGTTGAACGATGGAGCTGTCTTGCCCTGCATCTCGCACAGCATTCGGTAGGCGGCTGCGATGCTGCCAGCATCGGTGATCGACACGATGTTGTCGTCGTCATCGAGGTTGAGGTTGGCGCCGTTCATCACGAAGAAGACCTCGGTGGTCTCGGTGTTGTCGGCTGGCACCACAAGGGTGTGCATTGAGCCGGCTGGCTCGTGCACGAAGCTGCCGGCCTCGTAGCGCACGCCGTATTCGCTGTACATCCAGCAACCAGCGGTGGTCCACGCAAACACCGGACCGGTGTGCAGATGGCGTTGTGCAGCCATGCCTGGTTCGAATCGATTGGCGATGACCCAGATACCTGCAGCGATATCGACGTGAACAAGACGAAGCTCGCCGCCGGGTATGGAAACCCAGGGCGAGCTTGTCTCATTCAAGTGGCTGATCGCAAGGCCCAGATGCCTCGGATCAAGTTGTGCGTTTGACATGACGGACCTTTCAATGAGTGACCGTCATTATTGTGTCACCCGCGGCTGTCGCCGCTTGTGCCGTTCTTGTTCTTGTTGCTATTTGTGCCGCCGCTGTTGGTGCTGCCGCTGTCGGCCGGGGTTGTGACTGGAGTGACGACCTGGCCAGGAACCGTGACCTGAGCAACGGTGCTCTGGGTCGAATCTTCGGAATCATCGTCGCTTGAGTCGTCGATGCTGCTCGAAGTGACTGCGTCGTCTGAGCCGTGGCCGCCGATGATGCCGCCGTTGTCGTCGCCGATGTCGTCGCTTGAGTCATCGCCGATGTCGTCGCTAACACCGTTGCTCGAGTCATCGGCGACCGAAGCACAGAACTCGGTGACGGTCATGTCGGCTGCTGCAGCGGCATCGTCGAGGCTCTGCGAAGGAGTGGCTGAATCGTCGGCTGAATCGTCGGCTGAATCGTCGGTTGATTCGGTGGTGCCGAGGTTCTCGCAGAGATCGTGGTTCACCTTGCTGACGCGGCTTGCGCTGTCGTCGCCGTTGTCGTCGAACGAGTTTTCGGTGGAGCTGTCGTCGGCCGAGTTGTCGGTGGCGGTGTCGTCACTGGCGAGTGCCAAGTTGTCTTCGGCGCTCTTTTCGGGGTTCGAGATGTCGATGCCGATGTGTGAGACGGCCCGAGACACGGCTGATTGTGCCGAGTCGGGCAGCACGCCACCGGCGGCTGCGGCGGTGGCCGTGAAAAGGACAACACCGGAAATGATGGCGGCCTTGGTGGCGGCCTTGGAAGTGGCGAAACGCTGACGCATGGAATTGCTCCTGAAAGAGATGACGTTGGATGGAAGTGGGGTCATCGCTTGCTGCATCGCCAAAACGATGCTGCCCTCGGCAGCGAGTTCCTCGGTGGTTGCGTCGGCCCGTGTGGCGTTGAAAAGATCGATCAAGTGCTGATCGATTGGATCGTTGCTGTCTGTGAGGTCGAACACGTTGAAGAGATCGTCTGAGCGATCCATCGCGTTACAACAATCTTTCGGAATATCTCTCGGCGAGCCGGCGAGTGGCTCGATGCTGGGTCACTCGCACCCAGCCTGCGTCGTGTCCGAGCAGCTCAGCGACCTGATCGACGCTGAGATCGCCCAATGTGCGCAGCAAAATAACTTCGGCCTGATCGTCGGTGAGCGCACTCGTAATCAGGTTCACGGCGTCTTGTGCCGACAGTTTGTCGATGGCCACCTGCTCGGTAGAGGCCGAGCTGCCGTCGTCGATGTCGGCAGTTGGGTCGGTGCGTCGACGCGTCGCCGTGCGGCGCGCATCGACCATGCGTAAGCGCGCGATGGTGAACAACCACGCGGCGAATTCTGAGGTGTTGCCCTCAAAGGTGCCGAGGCGCTGAGCCACCGCCAACCATGTTTCGCTGGCGAGGTCGTCGGCCAATCGGGGCTCTCGAGCGCGTAGGTATCGCAGCAGTCGTGGTTGATAGGTGCGAAACAGTGCGCTCAGTCCGGCAGCTTCGCCGCGTTGCGCGGCGCGCAGAGACGAATCATCGGGTGATGCGACGGGATCCGCCGTCACCTCGGGTTCGATGCCCGCCGGCCTCCACACTGAAGTACTAATGAGCCGAGGTTACCCCTAGGTGGCTCCGCCGTGGTGCTGGCTTGAGGCCCTCTTGACACCCTCTTGACGAACCTCTTGGCGAAGGTCTTGAGGGCTACAGGCGCTGCAAAATTGTGCCGGTGGCGATTGCCCCGCCGCAGCACATCGTGACGAGCGCGATCTCTTTGTCGGTGCGCTCCATCTCGTGCAGTGCAGTGGTGATCAAGCGGCTTCCGGTAGAGCCCACCGGATGGCCAAGGGCGATCGCTCCGCCGTTTACGTTGACCTTGTTCATCAGGTCGTCGCGCGAGATGCCATGCACTTGGGCCCAGCTGAGCACCACCGATGCAAAGGCTTCGTTGATCTCGATGAGATCGATGTCGTCCATGGTCATGCCGGCGTCGGCGAGCACCTTGCGAGTGGCATCGACGGGACCATCGAGGTGGTAGTACGGATCGCTACCAACCACGCACTGGCCGATGATGCGGGCACGTGGGCGCAGGCCTTCGGCGCGGGCGCGCTCTTCGCTCATCCACAACACGGCCGCTGCGCCATCGCTGATCTGGCTGCTGTTTCCGGCGGTGTGGATGCCGCCAGGAGCAACGGCCTTCAGTGTGGCGAGCTTCTCGGCGGTTGTTTCGCGCAGGCCGCCATCGCGGGTGATGACCCGTTCGTTGCCCTCGGCATCGGTGATGGTGACAGGAATGATCTGGCTCGAGAAACGGCCCTCTTCGGTGGCGCGGATGGCCTTTTGCTGCGAGATCAAACCGAGGAAGTCGACATCATCACGGGTGATGCCGCGAAGGTTGGCGATGCGCTCGGCGGCGCCGAACTGATCGGGCATGTCCCATGGGAAATCGTCGGCCTTTGAGCGGCCATTGATGAACACGCCGTCGACCTGAGGCACTGCGGCCCCGAGCCACACCGCACTCATGTGCTCAACACCGCAAGCGATGCCAACGTCGATGACGCCGGCATGGATCATGTTGTGGATCATGTGGTTGGCCTGCTGGCTGCTGCCGCACTGAGTGTCGACGGTGGTGGCCGCAACCGTGTACGGAAGGTTGGCCTGCAGCCATGCATTGCGGGCAACGTTGCTGCCCTGCTCGCCGGCCTGGGTGACGCAGCCGCCAACTACTTGACCCACGATGGCGGGGTCGATGCCGGCGCGCTCCATGACGCCCACCTGAGCGGCTCCGAGCAACTTGGTTGCGTGCAGGTTGGCGAAGTCGCCGTTGCGCTTGCCAATGGCCGTGCGGGCCGCTTCGACGATGACCGGATTACCCATGGCTGCTCTCCTGTGTGTGACTGCTCGCTCGTAACGAAACGATCGCGACTGTTTCTGACGGCGCGTCAGATTTTGTCACGTTAGCCGTTGCGGCCTGCTAACTCACGATGTTGGTCCCGCGCGTGAGGCGAACGCGGCGCTGCCAAGCGTGCTCTACTTGCAAGATGGACGCATGGGATCTCAGCCATCAGGTGGCGCTCGTTACTGGGGCTGGTAGCGAAAGCGGTATCGGCTTTGCGATTGCGCGGTCGCTCATCGACATGGGTGCTCGTGTGGCAATCACGGCGACAACCGAACGAATCCACGAACGTGCCCACGAGTTGGGGCCGCGTGCCCACGGATTCGTGATCGATCTCACCGACGCCGAAGCCGTGTCGGCATTGGTGGGCACCATCGCCGGATGGAGCAGCCGTGTCGACATTGTGGTGAACAACGCAGGCATGTCATCGGTTGTTGCCGGCCCCGATGCCGACCGCCGACTCGATGCACTGTCGCCTCGCGAGTGGGACGACACGCTTTCCCGCAACCTCACCACGGCCTTCTTGGTATGCCGTTCGGTGGTGCCACATATGCGCGCTGCCGGCTACGGGCGCATCGTAAACGTTGCATCTACCTCGGGGCCTATCGCCGCGTTTGTCGACGGCAGCGCGTATGCCGCAGCGAAGGCGGGCATGGTTGGCATGACTCGAGCGCTGGCGCTTGAGGTTGCTCCCTACAAGATCACGGTCAATGCGGTTGCGCCCGGGTGGATCGATACGCCGTCTGTGAGCGACCGCGAGCGTGAGGCTGGCGCCGCATCACCAATGCATCGCAGTGGCACGCCCGCCGAGGTGGCCGCTGCGGTTGCCTTTCTTGCGACTCCGGCAGCGTCGTATATCACTGGCACGATGCTGGTTGTCGACGGTGGCAATGCAATCGCCGAGGACCACAGCCATGTCTGATCGTTCTGTGGTGTTCATCACCGGTGGCGCCGGCGGCATTGGCTTGGCAACGGCGTCACGTTTCATCCGCGATGGATGGCGTGCGGCCATCGTCGACATCGATCCGCTCCGTCTGGCTACTGCTGTTGAAGCGCTCGGCGACTCGGCATTTGCTGTTCAATGCGACGTCACCAAGCCCGAGGCGTGTCATCGGGCGGCAGCTGAAACGCTCAGCATCGCGGGACGAATCGATCACGTCGTTGCTGCGGCCGGACTCTGGACCGAAGGCGACATCGACTCGGTCACTGAAGCCGAGTTCGACCGCGTGATGGCCGTAAACGTGAAGGGTGTGTTCTTCACGTGCCAGGCAGTGGTCAAGGCGCTGCGCGAGTCACGTGGTTCGGCCACGCTGATCAGCAGCGATGCGGGGCTCCAAGCCAACAAGGGAGCCGCGGTCTACTGCGCCTCAAAGGCTGCCGTGGTGTTGCTGGCAAAGACACTCGCGCTCGATCTTGCAGCCGATGGCGTGCGTGTAAACGCAGTGTGCCCGGGCGACGTGATGTCGCCGATGCTGCAGTACCAAGCCGACACGTATGGCGGTGGCGACACGCCCGCATACCTCAACACCCTGCTCAGCAAGTATCCGCAAGGCGCAGCGGCGCGTTTCACTGAGCCGAGTGAGGTGGCCGAACTGCTGTGGTTCCTGGCCCAGTCAGCAGCCCGGCCGATTACCGGAGCAGCCCTCAGTATCGACTTCGGGCTCAGCTCCGGCGTTCAGTAGCGGTCCGCCACGCACCACTGGCCGCGCACCGTCAACGTTTGGGCAAGTTCGGATCTCGTTGCTTGAGGCGGCGGATTCGTGTGCCGACATCTAGTGAATGGATCGCCGTACCGCCCGAATCACCGGACTCGCCACCGCCGCCAGCCTCACCTCGGCGGCATTCGCCTTTGTAACGCTTGGCGGTATGACTGCGCTGGGGCTTGGCTCCGCGACGGCGGTGCAATCAGCAGCCGCCGCCGAAGCTGGATCTGTCGCTACGTCAACGACTGTGGCCGCAGCGGTAACGACGACCACCTTGGTCGTGCCCGCATCGACTGTTCCTGCGCCAGTAGTACCGATCGACTGGCCGTCAGATCGGCCGCTGCCACCGCTGCCGGAGGCGTGCGCTGTGCCGCATCTCGATTTGTCGGGCGTTTGGAACTGCAACCCGTAACGGTTGAGCGGTTTAGGCGGTGGTGAAGAGCCACCAGGTGCCAGCGTTGGCCAGCGTGGTGCCGCCAGCGCCAATCGCACGCACCTGCCAGTAGTACGGCGTTTTGGCGGTGAGGCCGGTGATCGCTGCGGTGCGGGTTGTTCCGGTGGAGACCCACGCTGTGTCGCACAGGTTGTTGTTCACCGTGTCGACGCAGTACTGGTACGAAGTGGTCGAGGTGCTTGCGCCCCACGACAACGTGAGAGCAAGTGGTCGTGCAGTTTGGTTGCTGGTTGGGCTGGTCTTCGCAAACGCCCCGGGCAGCGGTGGGACCAAGGTTGTGAAGGTCCACGCCACATTCGCGTTGGCGGCTACGACACCAATGGTGTTGCGTGCCCGCACCTGCCACTCGTAACGAGTGCTCCCCAAGAGTGGGCCGACCGTCGCTGATCGGGTGACGCCGGTGCTGACCCATGTGGCGTCGCAGGTGTTGTTGACGACAAGGTCGATGCAGTACTCATACGACGTTGCTCCGGTTGACGCACCCCATGTGAGCAAGCGGGTGGTGGCGATACCGGTGGCAGCGTTGGCCGGCGCAGTTTTGGCGAGTGCACCCGCAACAGCGCCTGTGGTGAACGTGTAGCGCAACGAAACGTTGGCTTCGGCGGTTGCAGTGCCAGCGGCATCGATGGCCCGCACCTGCCACGAATACAACGTGCCGGCGGTGAGACCGCTGAGGGCGGCGCTTGTTGCTGCGCCAGTAGAGATCCAGGTGGTGCACGGCGTAGCGACTCCGGCGACCACGCAGTATTCATACGCGCTCGCGCCGGTGCTGGCGGCCCACGTGAGAGTAGGGGCGAGCACCGTGCCAATGGTCCCGGCTGCTGGCGAGGCTTTGCTGAATGCGCCAAGGGTTCGAGGTCCGACCGCAGCGGCTGCAGTGACAGCATTCGCGGCGTCAAGGATGCCCGTGCCACACAACGCCGTAGTGCATGTGCTGCCCGCAGCGAACGGCGTAGACGTGCTGCGCAACAACGCGGTGAGTGCGGCTGGAGTAATTGAGGGCTGAACCGACTTGACCAATGCGGCAACACCAGAAACGTGCGGTGTCGCCATGCTGGTGCCTTGGTAATAGGCGTAGATATCGGTTGATGGCGAGGTGAGTCCGGAGTTCAGAGTCGATGCGATCTCGCCGGTGAAGTCACCGGCCGCTGCCACCGTGCCGTTGCTTGCGACGTTCTTGTCGCCACCCGGTGCTGCAATCTCAACGCTGGTTCCGAAGTTGCTGTAGTAGGACCGATTGCCGGTGGCGCCGGTGGCGGCAACCGTAATCACGCCAGCGCAGTTGGCTGGGGCAAACGTGGACGCATCGGCAGTTGAGTTACCTGCGGCCACTACTACCGATGCACCCACGGCGATCGCGTCGTTGATTGCGTTCTGATAGGTGGCCGGGCATGCGCCAACGCCTCCCAAGCTGATGCTGAGCACCGCTGCAGGATTGGGGTTAGTTGGCACACCGGTAACTGCAAGGCCTGCGGCCCAGCGAATGGCGTCGGCGATGTCGCTGGTGGAGCCGCCGCACTTACCGAGCACTCGCACCGGCAGAATCTTGGCACCCGAGGCGATGCCAGCAACACCAATGGCGTTGTCGGTCTTGGCGGCGATGGTGCCCGACACGTGCGTGCCATGCCACGAACTGTTGCTCGCTCCGCAGCCAGCGAACGTTCCTAAGGCGTTCTCGGCCGTGGTGACCCAGTCGCCGGGGTCGCTTGGGTCGGCATCACGCCCACCGCCGTCGTTAGCGATTGAGGTGTTGGTAATGAAGTCGTAGCCCGGAACCGTTTGGCCGGCGAGATCGGCGTGAGCGGTAATGCCCGTGTCGATGACGGCCACGACCACGTCGGATGTGCCGTGGGTAATGTCCCATGCTGCGGGTGTGTTGATGCCGCTGAGGCCTGCCGATGGAGCAAAGAGTTCCCACTGCACAGGGAACAGCGGATCGTTTGGCGTGATCGCGGCGAACATCTTCAGGTCGGGCTCGGCGTAGGCCACGTTTGGCAATGCCGCGATGCGACCTGCGATCGTGGCGAGAGCGGCGGGAGAGCGGCGGCCGCTCAACTTCGACACCCATCCGCCATCGCGCATTTTGCGGTTGAGGCTGACTGTTTCGCCAGCCTCGCGGGCCAGCGCTGCGATGTCTGGCGTGCTGCCATCGCGCATACGAACGATGATTTGGTCAGTGCCCCGGGGATCTCGGCTTTCGACGGGCGCACTCGTCACCGCTGTCCGTGAGGTGGCGCCTGCAGATGTAGCGCCACTCGTTGATGCGATAGCGAGACCAGCTATCAGCAGCGAGGACAATGCAAGGGCGCGCTTGTGGGATCGAGCGGGCAGGAGGGGCATCGTGTCATTGGACAGGATCAATCCCGCAGAGTCAAGGCGAAGGCGTGATGTTGTGGCCGAGTTGTCACCGTTTTCGTGAAGGAACGGTCAAGGCAGGCTTGCTGCCGCCGTCATGCCAGCGACAAATCGTTGCATGCCAGCGGCCAAGATCGACTCGCTGGTAGCAAAGCAAAGGCGCACGTGGCCCTCGGCCCCAGCGCCAAACCAGCGGGCGCTTCCTGGCACCACGGCAACACGGTGCTCGGCGCGCAACATGTCGGTGAGCGCCTCGATAGACACGCCCTCGCGCTGAATGCGGGCGAACGCAACGTAGGTGGCGTCGGGGGAGTGCACCTCGATCCCAGGGATCGATCGCAACGCCGCGACACATTGGTCTCGGCGGTCGCGTAGGTGCGCGACGAAACTCTCGAGCCACGGCAGCGCATGGTCATACGCCGCGGCGGCAGCGATCTGGCTCAGGGTTGATGTGCCATCAACAGTGGATGGGTGCTCGCTGCGCTCAAGCATCAGTGACCGCTGGTCTGGATCAATCATTGCGATGTAGCCCACTCGAAGGCCTGCGAGGCCAAACGATTTCGAGAAGCCATGCACGACCACGACGTTGGCTGCGATGTCGTCGTCGAGCGACAGCATGCTGGTGAAGCGAGCCGGCGCGTACACGATCTCGCTCCAGATCTCGTCGCTCAAGATGCGGATGCCGCGTTCGGTGCAAAAGCGACCGAGAGCGGTGAGCTCTTCGCGTGTGAAGCATCGCCCCAGTGGATTGTGAGGGTTGCAGATGCAGATCATGCGCGTGCGCGAAGTGACGAGCGTTGCGAGGTGATCGAGGTCGAACGCGTCGTTGCGTCCGAACGACCACGACACCGGTACGCCACCGGCGGCGCGCACCGTATGGGCGAACAAGAAGTCGACTGGATCGAAGATGATCGCTTCGTCGCCCGGAGTGAGCCACTCTGAAGCGACGATCGCTAGCCCACTCGCCGCGCTGTTGACGGCAATGACGCCGTCGGCAGTTACGGGGCTGTTGCGTTGGTCGCGCAGATACCGCGCCACGCTCTCGCGAAACGTTGGTAGCCCACCCGCTTGGCCGTAGCTGAACACTCCGCTCGCCGCGTACTCGGTGATGGCGTTGCGGATTGCGGGAGCGGCGGGGAAGTCGGGGTCTGCGGCAGTGAGCGGAATGACGTCGTGGGGGAGTTCGGCCCAGCGCAGGTTGAATGCCCGCTCGCGCAATAGGTCGAGTCGCACGTTGTCGTCGGCAAAGGCGTTGTTGTTTTGAGCCATCAGATATCGAGCGGCACGAGCACCGCACCACTGATCGGATTCACGAAATCGGCGGCGATGGAGCGACCCGCTGTGACATGGTCAGCGCGGCGAGGCCGACGCCGATGGCTATAGGCGCGCAGCGCCGGTTCGACTTCGTCGGGCGAAGTGCACGCGGCGACAGTGGCGACCAGATCAGCCGCATCTTCGAGTGCACTGTTCGCACCCTGGCTGGTGAACGGGAGCAACGGATGGGCGGCATCTCCGATGAGTGCAACATTGCCTCGGACCATCGAACTCGGCGGATCCATATCAACTGTGTGCCATACGTGGGGAGCCGCAGCGTCGGTGGCTGCGATCGCACTCTGCACGATTGTAGGGAAGTCGCCCAGCAGGCTTTGAAGGAAGTCGGTGGCGTCGTGTCGTTCGGGCGTGGCGAAGCGTTGGGTGTCGAACTGCACGAACCAGATAACGCGACCACTACCACTGGGCACAAGCCCCACAGCGAGACCGCCATCGGGATGCATGAACTTCGTAAACGTGGAGCCAACCTGTTCTGCAAGGTCGGGACACGACACCATCGACACGATTTCTTTGACGCGACCAGAGGGAGCGGGATGCGCTGGCGTGATCCATTCGCGGCATCGTGAGCGACTGCCATCGGCCCCTACAAAAACATCGGCAATGGATTCAGAACCATCTTCAAAGACAGCGGCGCGAACAGTGGTGCCGTCGCTGTCGAAGTGGGAGAAGTCTTGGCTCAGCCGAATCGCCTCGTGAGGAATGGTCGAGCGGATTACTTTGAGCAGATCGTGGCGGCTCACGGCCACAGCGTCGGTGAGTTCCATCGCTGCCACGACCTCACCGGCGATCGTGCGCATGACGGCGCGAGAAACCTCGCAGCCCACCTCGCTTGGCTCGAGGTCAATGCCGAGTTCACGCAACGCATCACGTCCGTTGGCGAGCAGGATGAAACCAAAGCCGCCGTCGGTGAATTCGTTTGATCGCTCGAACATGGTGAACGGCAGATCACGTTGGTGAAGTCCGCTGGCAAGCGCCAAGCCTGCGACGCCGCCGCCAACAATCGAGGTGTTCAACGGGCGCATGGGCGCGGACGTTAACTGATGACGCTCCGTGCGACGAACTCGTTGGCCGACTGTTCGTTGTTTGTTCGCCGTTTGCGTTAAGCGGTGGCGCCGTATGCCGTGTACTCAATGCCAAGGCTCTCGGCCATTGTGCGCCCGGAGCCCAACTGATACGAACTGATGCCGCCTGGTACCCATGGCCCGATTGACCCGGCGCGTATAGAGGCGGGCGACTTTGGGGGGATACCGAGCATTCGGCGCACGTCGTAGACATCGCGATCGGCATGGCTGAGCCAGTCGACCTGCATCAGGTCGTGACCACCAAACTTGGCGCCGATAATGGCGCCGCGGTACATCGCGTCGGCTAAGCGGATGCCCATGTGGCGGGCGTTGCGGGTGAGGTAGCCGGCATCCTGAGCGAAGATGGCAACCTCGGGAAGCGATCCGCTTTCGAACAAGCTGAGCACCATCGCCAACAAAGCGAATCCGCTCGGGTTGTCGTTGGCTCGCGAGATAAGCCCGAATACCTCGATCTCGGATTCGACCGTTGATCCATAGTCGGCGATGACATGGATCCAGTCGTGTTGCGAGAGATACGGCGACGCGCTGCCGGGGGAGCCGGGGTACTGAAAGCCGCGGGCGCGGTAGAACTCCCACATGCGTCGGCCCAAGGTTGAGGCGGGAAGGTGCTCGAGAGCCGCCCAACGAGCTACGAGGCCGGGATCGTTGGCCTCGCTCCACAGTTCGCTGTTGGTGTCAGCGGCAGCTGGGCCAGTGGGCTCGCTGATGCCGAGGTTTCCGCCGTATCCGGCGCGGGTGAAGTCGGCGCCCACCAAGCGCCGAGCGCCGCGGCACTGCTCTTGTGCAACGCGGATCATGTCGTCGTCGATCGACAGCTCGTATGCGTAGCGGTGGATGCGATCGACAATCTCCTCGGGGAGTGGATCAATAATCAACGCAAGCAGCAGCATCGTTTGAATCATGCGGCTGCGGAACCCTTCGTCGCGATAGCGCATTGCTTCAGCAAATTCTGCGGGTCCGATGGGTTCGAGGTAATCGGGGTTCACGTGCACGCCGGTCATGGCCACCACATGGGCCGAGAACACGTGGTGCTGCAGATCGGTGAGGCCGCGGGGCCCTTGCACAGCCGTGACCACGGCTCGAGAGGTAACGAAAACCTCGTCAGCTTGTGGTGGCGGTAGGAGGTCGGTGGTGTCAGGCAATGGCACAGGCATTCGAGATGTTCCGATCACTGGTCGCACGGCGCCACTGGTGAATGCCGCTGCGGCACCGTAGTGCGCGCCGTGAGCTGCGAGCGACCCCGCCGAGCGCCGCCAGCGTTCGGGGTTCGTTTGGATTGATAACGACACATCAAGTTTTTTCGCTCATCCTCACACCCATTCGTATGTTTGTTGTCAAGTGACCACATACCAAACACTTTACTATTTCTTGATAATCAGGTGTATTTGATCGATTTAGTTCATTCGTATGGGTTTCGTCAAGGATAAATTGACGAGTCCTACGCCTAAATAGCATCGAGTGAACTACAGGTCAACAAGCATTTCGCTCAGTTCAATATTTCTCTATCTTTGTTGAAAACGATGTGCGATAACGCAGATGTGAAATATCTCACAGCGCTCGCAGTCTCAGGAAAATTGGGTTCGGGGCCCAATGCGATCGTCACGACTCTTGCTTCAACGACAAAGTTCTCCCCGCAATAACAAGGAGAGTGCGGTCGGGGGTGTGAAGACCCCAACTGGCACAAACCAAAGAATGAGTTCCCGGTGGGTCGGGGATGTGAAACCCGGCCCACCCGAACTCGAAAAATCGATAACTCAGGCTTATCTCCACAACGAGAGCGCCGAGAAAACAAAAAATCGCCGTGGGGGGAACCTCGGTGAAACCTAAAACACCAAACT
>SESD01000492.1_pt1 | contig 24417 bp, 15 predicted proteins | sample 3171411 | NCBI WGS metagenome assembly SESD01 (sample SAMN06051880, study PRJNA518727) | freshwater metagenome | biome: subpolar coniferous forest; feature: holomictic lake; material: water; isolation source: holomictic Lake 442, 16.5 m depth | place: Canada: near Kenora, Ontario | collected...
AGGTCTTGCACCATGGCCGTCACATAATCCACGGCACCGTCATCTTTTCGAACGCAGCGCACCACCAATAATGAAGGGATGAATCTTCCAGACTTACTGATAAATCGTTTTTCCAAGCTATAGCCATTGATCTCGTTAGCCAGCAATTTATTGAATTGCTCGACATCCGCAGCCAAATCATCGGGGTGAGTGAGTTCCGACCAAGTCAACCGGTTTAATTCCTGCGCAGAATATTCCAACATATCGCACAGGCATTGATTGATTTTGAGCCAACCTTTTTCAGGCGAAGTGATCGCCAGCCCAACAATGTCAAACTCATAGAAAGAACGAAGCTGTTTATCCCGCTGCTCTAAACTATCCAACATGCTGTTGAACTGACGGGCAAGTCTTGCCGCCTCGTCATCACCTGACAGAACGGCTCGTGCAGTTGCTTGCCCTGCATTTACGGCATCTGCCACCTGCTGGATCGCAGCGAGACGACGCGTCAAGTATCGACCCGCCAGGACGGCAATCAGGATGCTGAGCAAAGTTGCGATCAGCGAAAATGCCAAACCATCGCGTTGAATTTGGGCAACTTCGTCGCTGAAATGCGACCGGTCTATCGCGAGGCGCACCCATCCGATAGGAGCCCCCGAAAGGGTGACGCGGCTGATGACCTCAACCAGATTTGCTGTTCGATACAGAGAAGTCCGCTCTTTTTGTTGCGTCAGGTCTAGATACAACCCGACTTTGCTTGGGTCAGTGTGGGCCAGCACCTGCCCCCTGAGGTCAAGCACGATGACGTAACGCAGACTGGGATAGCTCGCTATGCCTGAGACGATTTCCTGCAATCCGCTGTAATCGCGCGACGCGACCCAGACCGCCGATGAGGTCCCCACGCTTTCAGCAAGCGCGCTTACTTGTTGGGTATGGCTTTTGATCTCCTCGGCCACCTCGCGACTGGTCATGCTCCAAACGAACAGGGTCATCATTGGTATGATGACCAGCGTCATGCCCACTATCAATTGCTTGCGCAGGTTGCCGAGCAGTAGGTTTGTCAATCGGTCGAACATCACTAGCGCTCTACCGGGCGCACCTCTTTCTCAAAGCGTTTGATGTAATCCCGCACAACGTCATAGCTCGCATCATCGGCTGCATGAAAGCTCGCGGTCTCCATTGCGGCCAGTATCTTCTTGCCCTCCGGCGTTTTGGGCAGGTCGAGCAGTGCTTGCTTGACGCCGTGTCGAATCGCCACCGGCACATCGTCGCGTGCCATCACGGAGTTGTTGAGCAGCGAAGGCGTTTCCCATATCACTTTGAGTTCGGCGGCTTCGGTGGGGTGATCTTTTTGGAACAAGCGCCAGGGGGGCGGCCAGGTTGCACCTGCGACAGACTGCCCCATATAGGCGTTCATGATGGACGATTCCTGCGAACCTACGTAGCTGTTCTGGATGTCTTTGTTGATGTCGATGCCGTTCTGGTGCAGAAAATACTGGGGCATGATGGCAGCAGCCAGCGCCGTGGGTGAAGGATAGCTCACCACTTTGCCCTTGAGGTCGGCAGGCACCGTGATGCCACTGTCCTTGCGCACAATGAAGATGCCCTTGAAGTCAGCAGCGTCACCCCACATCGAGATGACGTGATAACCCACCTTCTGCGCCTCCAGTGTCTGCCATGGATTGGGCATCAGAAACTCAGCTTCGCGCGCGCGGAATTTTTTCTCGAACGCCTGATAGTCGCGCGATGTTTCCAACTGCAGGTGCGCCGCAGGCACCTCACGGTTCAGATAATCCACCAGTGGTTGAAAAGTTTCGTAGATCTTTTGCGGGTTGTAGAGCGGATGCGGAACCAAGCGGTATACAGGCATCTGCGTGCCAGTTGGTACTGCGCTGTATTGCAGGGGCCTTTCTTCGACTGGCGGCCGGCAACCTGCCAACAAAATCGTGAGAAAAAAGCAGAAGAGGGCGACTAGCTTCTTCATGGCACGTCCATGGTTTCCTTCGCTTCAACTGGCAGTCTACCGTGTGGCGTGCGGCACCTTGCTCGCAAATTCTCGCCGCACATTTCGCACAAAGGTCTGTCATCCATTGCCACAAGCGCAGACGATGAGGTAACACGGCTGGTAAATTTGTCTGGATGGGAGGAGTGACCAGTGCTCATGGGCGCCTTCCTGAAGGTAATCAGGTCGCAGGGAATCCAATAACCGCGGATCGTACGCCGATCCGCGTGGCTGTGGGAAATTTTTACCTTTCCAAAGCGGGGTGCAGTGGCGCCACAGCCCGAGGGGAACTTTTCTTGCCGATGCAGCGGTGAAGGTTGATGGAGTCCGGTTGAGAGAGGTAAATACCCGGGGTTCGGCTTCAGTCCGCAATGGATAGCCTTGCGCAGCAGTCCGCCGATGTATGAAGAGCAGGCTAGGCCTTTGCTGCAACAGCCTTCAGCTGGTACAGCGCATCAAGCGCCTCACGTGGACTCAAGGCGTCCGGATCGATAGCCGCAAGCGCAGTCTCGACAACACTGACAGTCACATTTTCGGCAGCAGGCGGCGCCGCAAACAGATCGACCTGCGTGTGATTCAGCGTAGCCTGACTTTCCAGCGCCTCCAGCGTGTGGCGTGCTTGATTCAAAACTGCTGCCGGCATACCGGCCAGGCGCGCCACTTGAATGCCATAGCTGCGACTGGCCGGCCCGCTCTGTATTTCGTGCAAAAACACAATGTCGCGACCCGACTCGACGGCGCTCACATGCACGTTGATGGCGGCGTGGTGGGTCGCCGGGAACTCGGTCAGCTCAAAGTAATGTGTGGCAAACAGCGTGTAGGCTTGGGTTTTGTCATGCAGCTGGGTGGCGATGGCTGACGCCAGCGCCAGGCCGTCAAAGGTCGAGGTGCCGCGGCCGATTTCATCCATCAGCACCAGCGAGTTGGGTGTGGCTGAGTGCAAAATTTGGGCTGCCTCCAGCATCTCCAGCATGAAGGTCGACTGCGCGTTGGCCAGGTCGTCGGCGGCGCCGATGCGGGTGTGAATGGCGTCGATGGGGCCGAGCCGACAAGCCGCTGCCGGCACGTAACTGCCCATGCTGGCCAGCAGCACAATGACGGCGATCTGGCGCATGTAGGTGGACTTGCCGCCCATGTTGGGGCCGGTGATGATCTGCATGCGTTGCTTGGGACCCAGGTGCGTGTCATTGGCAATGAAGGCGCCGGCACTGGTTTCATTCAGCCGCGCCTGCACCACCGGGTGGCGACCTTGCGTGATGTCCAGACAAGGCTCCCTGGCAAACAGCGGCTCGCACCAGTCCAACGTCAGGGCACGCTCGGTCAGGGCGCACAGCGCGTCGAGTGTGGCCAGTGAACGCGCAACTTGCGTCAGTGCCGGTATGAATACCTGTAACTGGTCCAACAACTGCTCGTACAGGAACTTTTCACGCGCCAGGGCACGCTCCTGCGCGCTCAGGGCCTTGTCTTCAAAGGCTTTGAGCTCAGGGGTAATGAAGCGTTCGGCGTTTTTAAGTGTCTGGCGGCGCCGGTAGTCGTCGGGTACTTTGTCAACTTGCCCTTGCGTCACTTCAATGAAAAAGCCATGCACACGGTTGAACTGCACACGCAAGTTCGCGATGCCGGTACGGGCTTTCTCACGCGTTTCAAGGTCGAGCAAAAAGCCGTCACAGTTGGTTTGAATGGCGCGCAATTCGTCCAGCTCGGCATCAAAACCAGTGGCGATGACACCGCCATCGCGCACCAGGGCGGCCGGTTCGGGGTCGATGGCAAGCGTCAACATTTCGGCACAACCGGCGGGCGGTAACAGGTGTTCAGAAATTTGCGCCAGATAGGCCTCATGTCCCCGCAGCACGGGCGCCAGCAGCCTGGTTTTGTGCAACGTCAACTGCAACGCCACCAGCTCTCGCGGGCGCACCTGGCGCAACGCGATACGGGCTGTGATGCGTTCGACGTCGGTGCTGCCCTTGAGCTGCTCGCGCATTTGGAGCCAGGGCCCGGCACCCGGCGTGTCTGCGGGTCCATCCCGCAGCGCGCCAATGGCGTCCAGTCGTTGCTGGGCCTCGTTGCGCTCGCGCCGGGGTGCCAGCAACCAGTTCTTCAGCATGCGGCTACCCATGCCTGTCATGCAGGTGTCCAGCAGCGAAAACAACGTTGGCTGGTCTTCACCGCGCAGGGTTTGCGTGAGCTCCAGGTTGCGCCGGGTGGCTTGCGGCAAATCGATCAACTCGTCGTTGCGTTGCACCCGCACGCTGTGCACGTGCGTCAAGGCACGGCCTTGCGTGTGCTCGGCATAACTCAAGAGCGCCGCTGCCGCCGCGTGGGCTTGTGGCAATTCCTGCGCCTGCCAGGGCGACAGGCTGGCGGCGTCAAGTTGTTCCAGCAGCTTGCGTTGGCCCAATGCAGCGTCAAATTGCCAATCAGGGCGCAGCGTGAAAGACATGGAACCCGAGGTTTGCAAAGTGCGCAGGCGTGCTTCAAAAGTCGGCGTTGCACCGGCGCTGAACAGCAGTTCGCCGGGGCTGATGCGCGCTACCCATTCCGCCAGTTCATCGGGTGCGCACTCGGCTAACTGCAGTTCGCCTTGTGTCACGCTCAACCACGCCAGGCCGTAGCTGTTGCGCGGGCCCTGGTGCACCGCCAACAAGAGCGACTCGGTCTTGTCGCCCAGCAATGCCATGTCGGTCAGGGTGCCGGGCGTGACCACACGTACCACCTTGCGTTCCACTGGTCCCTTGCCATTGACCTCACCCACTTGTTCACAAATGGCCACCGACTCGCCCAGCTTGATGAGCCGCGCCAGGTAAGTGTCGAGTGCATGAAACGGCACACCCGCCATCACCACCGGCGCTCCGGCTGATTGGCCGCGCTGCGTCAGGGTGATGTTGAGCAAGCGGGCGGCTTTTTCGGCATCGGCAAAAAACAGCTCGTAGAAATCCCCCATGCGATACAGCAACAGCGTGTCGGGGTAGTCGGCTTTGAGCCCGAGATACTGGGCGATACCGGGAGAATGTTGTTTTGCTGTGTCGATCATTGACGGAAGTCTATCAATATCAAGCTGGCTGCCAGACAGGCTGCGGCTTAAACGGGTCGACCACTGGCCGCGCAGTGGGTTGCCCAATTGCCCGTCACTGGCAAAGGGAACCGCGGTTGGGTTAAGATTTTCGTAGCCGATGACGGTCCGATCATTGACGTTGAACGACCATGTCCAAACACCACCTTGACGAGTTGCTGTCCGTTCCTTCTGCTACATCGGTGTCGCGTCGGCAAGTGTTGCTGACACTCGCCTCCATCGCAACACTGAGCGCTTGTGGCGGCGGGTCGGGCGGTGCCAACCCGCCGTCAAATGCCACACCTGGCGTCAACGGTCCGGCCTGGTGGGGTTTTGGCAGGGACTCGCAACATACGGCACTGGGTGCGGTGGCGACCCAGCCTCTGAACCGCATCCAGTGGAAAACGGCGGTCGACCGGCAACCACAATACAGCAACGGAAATCTGCTGATCCACTACGGCTCGCCCGTTGTCAGCGCCAGAAATACCGTTATCGTGCCAGTGAAAACCGGGGTCGCCAACGGCTTCAGAATTGACGCTCATGCGGGTGCAGGTGGGGCCTTGCTGTGGTCGGTCGACAGCGATTACATGTTGCCCAGTCATGGATGGACCCCTAGCTATGGTGTAACACTTACCGGGGCGAACCGCTTCTATGCACCGGGCGCCGGTGGCAAGTTGATTTGGTGCAACGATGCCGACACCGGCGCGGCAACCATGCAAACCGTGGTGTTCTACGGAGCCAGCGCCTACAACGCCGCAACAACCACGTTTGACTCAGATGTATTTATCAATACGCCACTCACCGCGGACGCCGCTGGAAACATCTTTTTCGGCTTTATCGCCAGTGGCAACAATTCGGCCGGTCTGGTCAGTGGCGTGGCTCGGGTTGCTGCCGACGGCTCCGGAACCTGGGTCGCTGCCAAAGCAGCCAGCAATGACACCAGCATCGCCAAAGTGGTGATGAATTGCGCGCCGGCTTTGTCCAACGATTCCAGAATTGTCTATGTCGCCGTCAACACTGCGGCTGCGGCAGGTGTTCGACAATCTGGCTATCTGCTGGCATTGGACAGCGCCACGTTGGCCACCAAAGGCATCGTGCGCCTGATCGATCCGATCACCGGAGCGCCGTCCTGGGTTGACGACGACGGCACTTCCTCGCCAACGGTGGCACCCAGCGGCGATGTGTTCTATGGCGTGCTTGAATCGAGTCCGCCCAATCACAACTCGCGCGGTTGGTTGCTCCATTTCGACAGCACGCTGTCGCAGGCCAAAACGCCCGGGTCCTTCGGCTGGGATGACACAGCTTCGGTCGTGCCGGCGTCGATGGTGGCCTCGTACGCCGGACCGTCGACCTATCTGCTGATGACCAAGTACAACAATTACGCAGGTTCAGGAAGCGGCGACGGCCAGAACCGGATTGCGGTGCTGGATCCGACCCAAAGTCAGATCGATTCCATTGCTGGCATTGCGGTCATGAAGGAAGTGCTGACGATACTGGGTCAAACGCCTGACCCGCAATACCCCGGCGGCGTCAGGGAATGGTGCATCAACACCGCAGCGGTCGATCCGCTGACCCGGTCTGTGCTGGTGAACAACGAAGACGGATACCTGTACCGATGGGACACGGTCAGCAATCAGTTCACCGAACGCATTCAACTCACCAGCGGCGTCGGGGAAGCGTATACACCCACTGTTATCGGGCCCGATGGCGCTGTGTTCGCGATTAACAACGCGGTGTTGTTTTGTGTCGGCAGTTAACTCCGATGCCCGGTTTGCGACTGGGGTCAGGTCAGGCTGCCGATTTGACTGCAAGTACCGGACAGGAAACGGAAAGAAGGAGCTCCTGAGCAACGCTGCCCATAATCAGTTTGCCCACCGGTGAGCGTCTCCTCAGGCCAATGATGAGCAAGGAAACCTGCAACGAGCCAACCAACGACTCTATCTCCTCGACCGCGTTCTTGCCCCGAACATATTGTTTGACTTCTACGCTCAGCCCGGTGTTTGCCAACATCTCTTGCACCCGCTCGTAGTCCTGAACATCGGCCAGCGAGGGGTCTTCCTTGGCGCCGCCGGGACTGGCATTGACCACCACCAGATGTTCTTTGGTACTTCTGGCAATTTCAATGCCTTTGTCGAGGGCGGCTTGACCTTCGGGACGCGGCACGTAGGCTACTAGTATTGTCATTGTTTAGCTCCGTTTGTATTGACAAGGTTTGAATCTGCATGAATCAATGAAGCAAGATAATAACCATCGGTCGGGAAATAGCAACCATGAGCCCTTGAAAAAAAGGAAAAGTGCCAACCGGAGATCCGAAAACGAATTGCAACAAGCCACAGGTAAAACGCTGCAGCGAACGGAGCTTGTTGCTGGCGGTGGTTCGCATATTTGGGTTGAAGGGGTATACCTTCAATTGCACATGGTCGGCGATCAAGCCAACGGCACCGCTTGGTTCGTGCCATCTGGCAGTTCTGACTGGGTGACTGGCCCGTGACCGCTAAATCGATCGAGCGCGAGATAAATGATCGGCGTAATGAAAAGGGTGATGGCCTGCGAGAACAGCAAACCGCCCACCACCGCCAAGCCGAGCGGTTGCCGCAACTCGGCGCCAGCGCCAATACCCAGGGCAATCGGTATCGCGCCCATCAAGGCGGCCAGGGTCGTCATCATGATGGGCCTGAAACGCAATATGCAGGCTTCACGAATGGCCTGCTCCGGAGTCATGCCCTGATGACGCTGCGCATCCAGGGCAAAGTCGATCATCATGATGGCATTTTTCTTCACGATGCCGATCAACAGCACGATGCCGATGGTGGCAATCAGTGTCAGGTCCTGGCCAAACAACATCAAAGTGGCGAGGGCCCCAACTGCGGCCGACGGCAGGCCGGCCAGGATGGTGATGGGGTGGATGTAGCTCTCATACAGCACGCCCAGCAAGACATAGATCACCAGCAGTGCCGCGATGATCAGGATCGCCTGACTGCCCTGTGAACTTTTGAAGACCGCGGCGTCTCCTCCGTAACTGGCAATGACCGAGGTCGGCATCCCAATGGCAGCGCGGGCAGCGTCAATCTTGGCCGTTGCTTCACCCAAAGCAGCGCCGGGTGCCAGGTTGAACGAAACGGTTACCGCCTGCAACTGGCCGACGTGGTTGATTGACATCGGGCCAACCGTTCGTTCTACCGTGGTAAAGCTCGACAGCGGCACCATGGCGCCAGTGGATGACCGAACATAAATATTTCCCAGTGCCGCCTCATCCTGCTTGGCTTGGGGTTCCACTTCCATGATCACCTGGTAGCTGTCAGTGGGCAAATAAATGGTCGACACCTGGCGCTCGCCAAACGCATTGAAAAGAGCGGTGCGTATGGCGTCAATGGAGACCCCCAGTGAATTGGCGCGGTCGCGGTCAATCTTGAGCTGCGCCTGCAGGCCACGCAACTGCACATCGCTGGTGATGTCGCGAAAAATCGGATCGGAACGAAGCCGGTCCTGCAGCTTCGTGGCCCAGCCATTCAATTCATCGGCCCGGACGCTTTGCAGCACGTACTGGTACTGCGCTTTGCTTTGCCGACCGCCCAGCTGCAAATTTTGAATCGGGCGCATAAAGACCGCGATGCCGGCCACATCGCGCAACTTTCGGCGCAGCCCTTCGACCACCTTGGTCATCGGCTGGCGCTGGCCCCTCGCCTTCAGCGTGACGAACATGCGCCCGGTGTTTTGAGCACCACTGCCGCCATTGAAGGAACTGACGTTCGCTACATTGGGGTCGCTGCGGAAGACTGCTGCCACGCGCTCTTGCAGTCTGACCATTTCCGGAAAAGAAGTGTCTTCACCGGCCTCCGTAGAGACCTGAATCTGACCGATGTCTTCCTCAGGAAAAAAGCCCTTTGGAATGATGGCAATCAGCCAGGCGGTCGCGATGAAAGTGCCAATCGCCACGGCCAGCACCAGCTTGCGATGTCGCAATGCCCTGTCGAGTACACCTGTGTAAGCTGCCAGCAATGCGTTGAACGCCCGCTCAAACATACGAACCAGTGCGCCGGGCGGCTTCTTGTGCGCTTCGTCAGTCAGAAATCGGCTGGCCAGCATGGGCACCAGCGTCAGCGAGACGAATGCCGACACCACAATCGCCAATCCGACCACCACGGCAAACTCATGGAACAAAAGTCCGATGACCCCTGGCATAAAGAAAATAGGAATAAAAACTGCAATCAATGAAGTGGAAATTGCAATGATGGTGAAGCCCACTTCACGCGCGCCGCGCAGTGCGGCCTGAAATGGCGGCACTCCGCTTTCGACGTGGCGAATGATATTTTCAAGCACCACGATGGCATCGTCAACCACCAGGCCTACAGCCAGTGTCAAACCCAGTAGTGAGATGTTGTCCAGGCTGTAAGAGAAGCCCCACAGCAATGCGACAGCGCCGATCAATGAGACCGGCAAGGACAATGTCGGAATCACGGTAGCCACAAAGCGACGCAGAAACAGGAAGATCACCAGTACCACCAATGCAACCGTTCCGAGCAGTGTTAAAGACACGTCGCGCAGCGCTTCGCGCACCGAGACTGATCGGTCATTGACCGGTGTCATGGCGACCGACTGCGGCATCTGGCTTTGCAGTTTGGGCAACGCGGCACGCACTGCATCAACCACTCGCACGGTGTTGGCGCCAGGCTGGCGTTGCACCGCAATCGTGATCGAGTTTTCGCCATTCAATGTGGCCCAACTCTTGAGTGTCTCGAGACTGTCTTCAACATGCGCAACATCTTTCAGGCGAACCGGATTGCCGCCACGCGTGCTGACGATCAGATTTGCAAAGTCAGCCGCGTTCTTGAGTTGACGGTTCGCCTGCAGGGTGAGTGTCTGGCGTGGACCTTCAAAAGTACCCACCGGCGTATTGACGTTTGCGCTACGCAATGCTGCACTCAATTCATCGAGCCCAATGTTGCGCGCCGCCAGTGCTTCGGGCTGGACCCGGACCCGCACTGCATAACGCTTGGAGCCAAAGATGCTGACTTGCGCGACGCCGTCGATGGTCGATAGCGTGGGAGAAATCAAATGCTCGGCGTAGTCCTGCAGGTCGGAAGGATTGACAGACGGCGAGGTCAGCGCGATCAGCAGCACCGGCGCGTCGGCCGGATTGACTTTGCGATAGGCGGGTGTAGACGTCATATCGACCGGCAAGGAGCGTTGGGCACGCAGCAGTGCGGCCTGTACATCGACCGCGGCAGCGTCAATGTTCCGCCCTTCGTCGAACTCAAGGGTTAGCGAGGTGTTGCCAAGCGTGCTGCTTGAACTGATGGTTTTCAGTCCGGGCACCGTCTGAAATTGCTTTTCCAGTTGCAGCGCCACAGAACTGGCCATGGTTTCCGGATTGGCGCCAGCCAATTGAGCCGACACATTGATGACCGGGGTGTCATAACTCGGCAGCGCCGCGACCGGGATGTTGCGAAAACCGATGACACCGGCCAGCACCACAGCCACGTTCAGCAGGACCGTCATGACCGGTCGGCGAATGAAGATTTCAGAGATGTTCATGGCGCCGCCGGTGGCGTTGCGCTCACGGATTCAACGCCTGCGCTGCGCTCGATCAGGGGTGAGCCTGGTCTCAGGTTTTGCTTGCCAACCAGGACGACGGCATCACCCGCATTGACGCCACTGACGGCCGCGTCGTCGCCCTGGGCGTACAAAACCGCCACCGGTTTCAACAAGGCCTTGCCGTCTGCCTTGATGAAAACAATGGTTCCGCGAGCGCTTTGAATGATGGAAGCCAGCGGCACTACCACTGTATCTTTGAGAGTGCTCACAGTTTGCGAAACTTCGACGAAAGCGCCGGGCCACAGTTTGCCGTCCCGGTTGTCAAATACCGCTTTCACTTTGACTGATCCTGAACTTGCGTCGACGGCGTTGTCGACAAATTTCAGCCGTCCGCTGAAGGTGCCAGCAGCATCCGCCAGCACTGCGCTTACTGCTGCACCACCGTTTTTGAGGGCTGATAGCGCGTCAGGGAGATTGCGCTGCGGGATGCTGAAGGCAACCGCAATAGGGTCCAACTGCGTGATCGTCACCAAGGTGGTCAGGTTAGCCTGCACAGCGCTGCCCGGATAAACACCGATAGCGCCAGCCCGCCCGGCGTTTGGCGCCGTGATACGGGCATAGGAAAGCGCAACTTTGGCCGCGTCTATGGCGGCCTGATCCGAGGCAATGACTGCCAATTGAGCATCGACTTGCGCCTGATTGGTGTCGAGAGCCCCTTGTGAAATGAAATTTTGCGACAAAAGCTGCCGGGCCCTTACCAGTTGCCGCTGCGCGTCAGCCAGTGCAGCATGGTCCCTGGCGAGCTGCGCCCGGACCTTGGCGACGTTGGCTTCGTCCGCGCGTGCGTCAAGGGTGAACAACAGCTCGCCGGCCTTGACAAATTGACCTTCGCGAATGTGGACTTGGCTCACAGTGCTGGTAACCTGGGGTCTGACATCGACGCTGGTCAGGGGGGTGACGATGCCAGAGGCCTTGAGCAACACTGGCAAATCGCGCTTTTGCGCACGCACCGTGGTTACCGTCACGGGTGCGCCGGGGGCTGACGCAGCGCCAGTCGGAGCGCTGCTCGGTAATGTTGGCGCTGCGACATCGGCCTTGCCAGTGCAGGCTGAAAGTAACGCAGCGGCGAGCCCACAAATGATGTGTGAAGTGAGTCGAGATACGTTCATGGTGGCCTTGTCTGCGGGGCGGAAGCTGCACACGCTCCGCGAAGCGTAAGCATACTTCAGCAAGAGCCACGCACTTTTGGCTCAAATTGCCTTTTTGCAAAGGCGGGGTAAAGCCGGGCCGCGCGGCGTGTCGCGCCGACTTGCAACCTGTCTGTCGTTTTTGCGGTGCATCGCTTCAGGCTGGCGGGATTACCTGTCTATTGCGTACAGTTGGGCCATTCAAGCCACTCTACCGCCAACTGCCATGATGAACAACGAAACCAGCTCGCCAGTCAGCCCCAGTCGATGGTCACGAGCCTATAGCGCTGGCCTGAAAGCTTTTCACGTTTATGCGGCCTGGTTGGTGAGCATCAGCTGGAAGCGCTTTTTTGTCCTGGCGCTGCTACTGATCATTGCTGTGGCCATCCTGCACGACATACCGCCGTTCAGCTGGACTTATTCTGAAGTTGTGGCCAACGACAACCCCAAGCCGAAGAGCAAAACACCTCAGGTATTCAAGTTCAAATCGGACGGGGCAAAAAAAGGCGATGGCGATGGCGTCGATATTTCAATTGATGAGCGCGGCGTGCACATCAGCGCGCGCTCCAAATCGCCCGCTTTGCCAGCGTCTGAAGCACCGTTGCCCGAGGCGCCGGCAAGCGCCTCCGGGGTGACCATCAACCTGCCACCCGGTGCCGACACCCAGGCCGTCAAGGATGCGGTTGAAGAGGCGCGTCGGGAACTTCTGGCGGTGCTGGAAGAGGCCAGACAAGAGGCTGCAGATGCGGCCGAAGCGGCTGCCGATGAGCAGCGACCGCAGATCATTCGGCACAAGTTTGGTGAGCCACTGATGCCATTGACCATGTGGTTCATCCTGTTCTCCATCATTGTCAAATTCAGCTACAAAGGCAAGGTTCAGGCCGAAGCCAAAGCCGCACAAGCCACCGAAGTGGCCGAATCCGAGTCGTTGAAGCGCCAGGTGATAGAGGCGCGCATGGCCGCCATGCAAGCGCAGGTGGAGCCACATTTTCTGTTCAACACCCTGGCCAGCATCGAACACCTGATCGAAACCGACCCGGCGCGAGCCGGCAAGATGCAAAGAAACCTGATTGCCTTGCTGCGCGCCACCATGCCCACCATGCGCGAGGCCAACGCCCAGGGTACGCGGGACCTGGGCCGCGAACTGGCGGTGATTCGCCCCTACCTCGAAATTCTGAAAGTGCGCATGGAAGAACGCCTGCAGACCGAGGTGCGCGTGGCCGACGGCCTGCTGTCTGCCGAGTTTCCACCCATGATGCTGCAAAGCCTGGTGGAAAATGCGATCAAGCACGGGCTGGAACCCAAAGCCGACGGCGGGCAATTGACGGTAAGCGCAGAAATAGTGCACGGCAAACTGGCGGTCACCGTGGCCGACACCGGCCTGGGTTTTGGCAAGGCGGCAACCGCCGGTACCGGCATTGGATTGAGTAACATCAGGGAACGGTTGGCCTTGCTGTATGGCAACAAGGCCAGCCTGAGCGTGACGGAGACGACCGGTGGTGGTACCTCGGTCACCATCACGGTGCCCTATGTCGCACACCTGAACAGCGAGACCTGACATGCCACGTGCCTTGATTGCCGATGATGAACGTCTGATGCGAGAACAGCTGCGCGCTCGCCTGAGCGAAGTGTGGCCGGAGCTGGAGATCGTGGCCGAAGCCAAAAACGGTCAAGAAGCGGTGCAACTGACCGAGCAGCATCACCCCGACGTGGTGTTTTTGGACATTCGCATGCCGGTACTCACCGGCGTTGAGGCGGCGCGGCAAATCGCCCAGCTTGCCACCTATGAAGACGCCGATGGCTGGCCCGGTTGCGAGATTGTCTTCATCACTGCCTATGACCAGTATGCGGTGCAAGCCTTTGAGCAGGGCGTGGTTGATTACGTGCTCAAACCGGCTGAGCCCGGGCGTCTGCTGTTGACGGTGGAGCGCATCAAGCAGCGCCGGGCCGAGCGGGCGCGCCAGGATGGTAGCGGCGCTGACGGGACGCCATCCATCTTGCCCACCCACACGCCTGACATGCAGCAATTGTTGCAACGCTTGGCAGCACAAATTAATTCAAAAAGTCCACCCAAGCTGCAGTGGATCCAAGCCAGCGTGCGCCAGACCATTCAGATGATTCCGCTGGAAGACATACTGTTTTTCATCTCGGATGAAAAATACACCCGGGTCCAGACCGCTACCATGGAAGCGCTGATTCGCAAGCCGATCAAGGAACTGGTGGAAGAAATAGACATGAAGTTATTCTGGCAAATCCACCGCTCCACCCTGGTCAATATCAAGGCGATCGCTGGTGTTAGCCGCGACGAGCGCGGCCGCCAATTGGTGAGCGTGCGTGGTCACAGCGAAAAACTCGAAGTCAGCCGCAGTTACGCGGGTTTATTCAAAGGCATGTAACCCAATATTGTTCGAAAGCACGGCATGACTTACAGCACGGATGTCCAGGCCATCTTCAAGACATTGGACCTTGCGCCGCCAGAGCACAACCCCACCGGACTGGCGGTCTGCACGCCGATTGACGCCAGCTTGCTGGTGCGCGTCGCTGTCAGCACGCAGGCGCAACTTGATACCGCCATTGCGCGCGCCCAGACCCGTTATCTGAGCTGGCGTGAGGTGCCGGCGCCCAAGCGCGGTGTGCTGGTGCGCGCGTTCGGCGAAGCCGTGCGAAGGCACAAGGAACCCTTGGGCCGCCTGATCACGCTGGAGACCGGCAAGATCGTGCAGGAAGGTTTGGGGGAGGTTCAAGAGGTTGTGGACATCTGTGAATTTGCGGTCGGCTTGTCGCGCCAGCTCTATGGTTTGAGCATCGCCAGCGAGCGGCCCGAGCACAAATTGCTCGAAACCTGGCATCCGCTGGGTGTGGTGGGAATTATTTCAGCATTCAATTTTCCGATGGCGGTGTTTGCCTGGAACGCCGCCCTGGCTTTGGTGTGCGGCAACACGCTGGTGTGGAAGCCGTCTGAAAAAACACCTTTGTCGGCGCTGGCACTTAACGGCTTGTTGTTGCAGACAGCCCAAGCGCAGGGGCTGGACGGGGCGGGGTTGAGTGAATTGTTGATCGGTGATCACCTGGTTGGGCAAGCCCTGGTGTCGCACCCGGACGTCAGACTGGTCAGCGCCACCGGTTCCACCGCCATGGGCCGCGCTGTCGGTGTAGCTTGCGCCACTCTCTTCAAACGTTCCCTGCTGGAACTGGGTGGCAATAACGCGGCCATCGTTGCCCCCTCGGCCAATCTCGCGCTGGTAGTGCGCGCCGTAGCATTTGCGGCGGCCGGCACGGCGGGTCAGCGCTGCACCAGTTTGCGCCGGTTGATCGTGCATCGCTCGATTTATGCGCCCTTGATGACAGCGCTTATTCGAGTTTTTGAGGGCCTGCCGGTGGGCGATCCGCTGGCCTCGGGAACGCTGGTAGGACCTTTAATTGACCAGCGGGCTTTTGACGCCATGCAGCGTTCACTGGAACAGGCACGACAGAGCGGCGCTCAGGTTCACTTCGGCAGCCGCGAGGAAGTGGGCGACCCGGCTGCGTTTTATGTGCGCCCGGCGATCGTCGAGATGGCCGCGCAGAGCGGACCGATGTTGCAGGAAACCTTTGCGCCGATTTTGTACGTGGTTCCTTATGACAGCTTCGATGAGGCGATTGCACTGAACAACGCGGTGGGCCATGGTTTGTCTTCTGCAGTCTTCACTCAGGACCTGCGGGAGGCCGAGGTTTTTACTTCGGCACGTGGCTCCGACTGTGGCATCGCCAACGTCAACATCGGCACCAGCGGTGCCGAGATCGGTGGTGCGTTTGGGGGCGAGAAAGAAACCGGCGGCGGCCGCGAATCGGGCTCCGACGCGTGGAAAGCCTATATGCGCCGTGCCACCAACACCATCAACTACGGAGCCACACTGCCGCTGGCGCAGGGGATCAAGTTTGAGGTGTAAGCGGGTCAATCAAGTGCGGGAAGCCGCAAAAAAGGTAACGCTCTGAATGCCCGCCACCGTCAGCAGCAGTGAGCCGAACAGGTGCAAGGCGGACGTGCCAAACGCCAGAGCATAACGCTGTTGCCCTAACATGCCAACCACTTCGGCCGAGAAGCTGGAGAACGTGGTGAGGGCGCCCAGAAAGCCCGTCACCAGGGCCAGCCGCCACACCGGGTCCAGATTGGGCAAGGCCTGAAAGACGGCGATGCAGACACCCACCAGATAGCCGCCGATCAGGTTGGCAGCGAGGGTGCCGAGCGGGATGACAGCGCCCGGGTTGAGCCACAAGCCCAAGCCCCAACGGGCCAGCGCGCCGATGCTGGCGCCGATACAAATTGCGAGGACTGACAACATGCCTGATTATTGGCTCATTTGCTGCGGCAACCAGGTGACGATGCCCGGGAAGATATAGATGAGCGCCACCGCCACACACATCAAAAAGAACATCGGCATGGTGACCCTGGCGATCCATGTGAGCTGGCGCCCGGTCATGCCTTGCAGCACAAACAGGTTGAAGCCCACCGGCGGCGTTATTTGCGCCATCTCGACCACCAGCACGATGAAAATGCCAAACCAGATCGGATCGATTCCGGCGGCATTCACCGTGGGCATCAGCACGCCCATGGTCAGCACTACCATGGAGATGCCATCCAGGAAGCAGCCCAAAATTATGAAGAAGATCGACAGCGCGACGATCAGTTGCGCCTTGCTCAAGCCCAGCGTGGCGATCCACTCGGCCAGATGACGAGGCAGTCCGATGTAGCCCATGGCCAGCGTCAGGAAGGCCGCTCCGGCCAGGATCAGCGCGATCATGCAATACAGGCGCGTGGCGCCCATGATGGCGTCACGAAAGGTGGGCCAGTTCATGGAGCCTTGCAGGCTGGACAGGACTAGCGAGCCCACCACGCCAACGGCGGCGGCCTCGGTAGCGGTGGCGATGCCGGAGTAGATGGAACCCAGCACGGCCGCGATGAGTAGCACCACCGGAATGAGGCTGCGCGATGCGGCGACTTTTTGCATGAAGGTGGTGTGTTCGTCGGACTCGGGCACTTGCCCCGGGTGGCGTAGCGCCCAAAAAATGATGTAACCAGAAAACAGACAGGCCAGCATGATGCCCGGCAGCACGCCGGCAATGAACAGCTTGGAGATCGATACTTCAGCCGCTACACCGTAGACGATCATGATGATGGATGGCGGGATCAGCAGGCCCAGCGTAGCGGCACCTGCCAGCGTGCCAATCACCATGTGGTCAGGGTAGCCACGCCGAGTCAGTTCGGGTAGCGTCATCTTGCCGATGGTGGCGCAGGTGGCGGCGCTGGAGCCCGACACGGCGGCGAAGATGGTGCAGCCGATCACGTTGGTGTGCAAGAGCCGCCCGGGCAGAGCTTGGACCCAGGGCGCCAGGCCTTTGAACATATCCTGACTCAATCGGGTTCGAAACAAAATTTCGCCCATCCATACAAAGAGCGGCAGGGCGGTCAGGGTCCAGCTACTGCTGGAACCCCATACCGTGACCGCCATGGCGTCACCCGCCGGGCGGGAAGAAAACAAGGTGACCGCCATCCAGGCCACGCCGGTGAGCGTGAGGCCGACCCAGACGCCACTACCCAGAATCAGCAGCAGGGACACCAGCAGGGCGACGGTAATGGCGAGGTCATTCATGGCGTTTGTCGGTTCATGGCTTTATTCATTGCGCAATGGCTCATCGCTGCTCTGCACCACGCGCTGGCCCCGGATCTCGAGTACCAGTTCGTCGACAAAAGCTATCGCCAGGATCACGGTGCCAACTGCCATGCCGATTTGTGGCATCCACAGGGGCGTGGCATCGCTGCCGGTCGAAATATCGTTGAATGTGTGGGACTGCCAGGACAGGCGGCAGCAGTAGAAAGCGAACAAGGAGGTCAGGACGCAGGCAAACGCCAACGCCCACAGCTCCAACCCTTTTTTCCAGTGGCCTGTGAGCGCCGCCAGAATCAGGGTCACTCGGATGTGCTCGCCGCGCTTGAGCGTGTGGGCCAGAGCCAGAAAGCCACTGGCGGCCATCAGGTACCCGGCATAGGCGTCGGTGCCGGGCACATAAAAGTTCAGCTGCCGACCGCCCACGGAGAGCAGCACCATAACCAGCAGGCCCACCATGAACAGCGCCGCCAATGCGGCAGCGCCGTCGTACAGGGTATCAAGTGCCTTGCGCATGAAGAGTCCTGCCGCGTAACTCAAGGCCTATTGAAGGCGTCGACCACGGCCTTGCCCTCAGGGCCGGCCTTGTCAAGCCACTCCTTGACCATGGTGTCGCCCACCTTTTTCATGTCGGCTTTCAGCTGGGCCGACGGCACCACAATGTTCATGCCATTGGCTTTGAGCTTGTCGATGGATTCGACATTGACCCGCTTGCTGGCCGCCACGCCACGCGTTTCAGCATCGGCCGCGGCCTTCAGCACCACGGCTTGTGTGGGCTTGTCCAGCGCGTCGAACGCGGCCTTGTTGACGATGACGGCATTCTTGGGCAACCAGGCCTGCATGTCGTAGTAGTACTTCAGGTTCTCATACAGCTTGCTGTCGACGCCAGAGGCGCCGGAGGTCATGGTGGCTTCGACCACGCCAGTGGCAAAGGCCTGCGATAGTTCGGCTGCCTGCACTGTGACCGGTTGCGCCCCGATCAGCTCGGCAATACGGCTGGTGGCGGGGCTGTAGGCGCGCCACTTGATGCCCTTCAAATCGGCCGCGGAGGCCAGCGGCTTCTTGCTGTATATGCCCTGCGGTGGCCAGGCCACTGCGTACAGCAGGTTGATGCCCTGCTCCGCCAGTTTCTTTTCGAGTGCCGGCTTTTGCGCCTTGTACAGCTTGGCCGACTCGTCGTAGCTGTCGGCCAGGAAGGGTAGGCCATCGGCACCAAAAAGCTGCCATTCATTTTGGAAATTGACCAGCAGGATCTCGCCGGCCTGGGCCTGTCCGCCCTGGACGGCGCGTTTGATCTCCGGTGCCTTGAACAGTGCGGCATTGGCGTGCACGGTGATCTTGAGTTTGCCGGCACTGGCCTTGTCAACATCGTTGGCAAACTGCTGCAGGTTCTCGGAATGGAAATTGGTGGCCGGGTAAGCGCTGGCCAGGTCCCACTTGGTTTGAGCCAAAGCAGTACCGCTGGACAGGCATAGTGTGATTGTGGCGGCGGTGGCAGTCAGGGCAAACAGGCGACGTTTCATAAAAAAGAGCTCCGGTTGGATCGGGTAAAAAAATTGCTAGTTGAATGTAAGTCAGATTGACGGTCGGCCCATCAGTGTTTTCCCTAATTGTCAATAAAGTGTTGATAAAATGTCAGTGAACTACCTACAATCTGCGTCATGCCTGCAAGATGCCAACCCGGAGTTCGCTCATGACCAAAAAATCCCCGCCCAAGTTAGCGGTGCCTGTACCGCACGCGGATGCGCCACCGATCGTGTCATCGGCCCATCTGGTGTCGCCCCGCAGCGCAGAGATGAGCGAGTTTGAGTTCGGGCTGATCGTGGCCGGCAATGCCTTTCACCGTTGGATCGCGCACTGTATGAGTGCGGCCGGTCTGAAAGACCTGACACCGCTCGATGTGCTGGTGCTGCACCATGTAACCCACCGTGCCCGCAACAAGCGTCTGGCCGACATCTGCTTCATCATGAACGTGGAAGACACGCACCTGATCAATTACGCACTGAAAAAGCTGCAAAACCTGGCGGTAGTGGCGTCGCACAAGAGCGGTAAGGACGTGACTTATGCCGCCACCGAACTAGGGCGCAAGCATGTGGAACGGTACCGCGAGATCCGCGAGTCGTGCCTGATCAATGCCCTGAACGCCGACGACGCGCTGAACCGCGATATTGGCGAGTTGGCCCGCTTGTTGCGGCTGTTGTCAGGCATTTACGACCAGGCGGCGCGCTCTGCCGCCAGTCTGTAGGAGTACCCATGGAAATTAACGGCACGCAACGCTGGCAGTTCTGGATCGACCGCGGCGGCACCTTCACCGACGTAGTGGGCAAGCGCCCGGACGGCTCCTTGGTCACGCACAAGCTGCTGAGCGAGAACCCCGAACAATACCGGGATGCAGCGGTGGCCGGCATCCGGCACCTGCTGGGGCTGCAAGCCGGTGAGCCTGTCACACCGGAGCAGGTGGCTTGCGTCAAGATGGGCACCACCGTGGCCACCAACGCACTGCTGGAGCGCAAAGGCGAGCCGACCCTGCTGGTGACGACGCGCGGCTTTCGGGATGCGCTGCGCATCGCCTACCAGAACCGGCCCCGCATTTTTGAGCGCAACATCCAGCTTCCCGAACTGCTGTACAGCGCCGTCGTTGAAGCGCAGGAGCGGATTGGTGCGCACGGTGACGTGATTGCACCGCTTGATGAGGTGCTGTTGAGCAATGAGCTGCAGGCGCACTACACAAAAGGTCTGCGCAGTGTTGCCATCGTTTTCATGCACGGTTACCGCTATACCGCGCATGAGTTGGCGGCCAAACGAATCGCACAAGAGCTAGGCTTTACGCAGATCAGCACCTCGTCCGAGGTCAGTCCGATGATGAAGTTCGTCAGCCGCGGCGACACGACGGTGGTGGATGCCTATCTGTCGCCGCTGCTCAAACGCTACGTGCAGCAGGTGGCACTTGAGATGCCGGGTGTGAAACTGTTTTTCATGCAATCAAGCGGCGGCCTGACCGATGCCCACGCCTTTGCCGGCAAGGACGCGATTTTGAGCGGCCCGGCCGGTGGCATCGTGGGCATGGCGCGCACGGCGGAGATGGCGGGCATCGAGAAAGTCATCGGCTTTGACATGGGTGGCACCTCGACCGATGTATCGCATTACGCCGGCGAGTTTGAACGTGAGTTCGAAACGCAAGTGGCCGGCGTGCGGATGCGGGCACCGATGATGAGCATCCATACGGTGGCGGCTGGTGGCGGCTCGATTCTGGCGTTTGATGGTTCGCGTTTTCGAGTGGGGCCGCAAAGTGCCGGAGCCAATCCGGGTCCGGCCAGTTATCGCCGGGGTGGGCCATTGGCGGTAACCGATGCCAATGTGATGCTAGGCAAGATTCAGCCGCGCTATTTTCCCAAAGTTTTTGGAGTTGGCGGGGATGAGGCGCTTGATGACCAGGTAGTACATGAAAAATTTGACGTACTGGCGGCGCAAACCGGTCGTGCGGCCGAAGATGTGGCAGAGGGTTTTATCAACATTGCTGTGCAGCAGATGGCCAATGCCATCAAGAAAATATCGGTGGCACGCGGTTATGACGTGACGCGCTACACCTTGCAATGTTTTGGCGGTGCCGGTGGGCAGCATGCCTGCCTGGTGGCCGATGCATTAGGCATGACACGCATTTTGGTGCACCCATTGGCGGGTGTCCTCAGTGCATACGGCATGGGCTTGGCAGACCAAAGCCTGATTCGGGAGCAGGCGGTAGAACTCAAGCTTGACATCGATGCTGTTTCCAGGATCGCGGCGCAACTAAGTGCATTGGCGACGACGGCCCAGGGCGAATTGATGCGTCAGCGGGTCAGCCAGGGTGGCGTCACGACGCACCGGCGTGTGCATGTGCGCTACGAGGGCAGCGATGCCGCGCTGGTAGTTGCGTATCCGCACGGTGATGCGTCCACCCCGCAGGCGATCGTGGCGCAAATAGAAGATGGTTTTGAAGCCGCCTACCGACAGCGTTTTTCGTTCCTGATGCAGGGCAAGGCCTTGATTGTGGAGGCCGTGTCAGTGGAAGCTGTGATTGCCGGCGATGCCCCGACCGAGCCACGCCACACGCTGCATGCGCCACGCGACCTGCAGGCTTGTGGTGCGGTGCGTGAAACAGTAAAGATGTATTGCGGCGGTCAGTGGCTGGATGCGGCGCTGGTGGTGCGCGAAGACCTGCAAGCGGGCGACAACATTGCCGGACCGGCCATCATCGCCGAGAAGAACGCTACCACCGTGGTGGAACCTGGCTGGGAGGCAATGCTGACCGAACTTGATCATCTGGGGTTGGTCAGACGGATTCAGCGTGCTGTCAAGTTTGCCGCCGGTACCGCTGTCGACCCGGTGCTGCTGGAGGTCTTCAACAACCTGTTCATGAACATTGCCGAGCAGATGGGCCTGCAACTGCAAAACACCGCCTATTCGGTCAACATCAAGGAACGGCTGGACTTCAGCTGTGCGCTGTTTGACTCCGAGGGCAATCTGATTGCCAACGCGCCGCATATGCCGGTGCACCTGGGCTCCATGGGTGAGAGCATCAAGACCGTGGTGCGTGAGAATGCCGCCAGCATGCGCCCGGGTGACGTTTACGTGCTCAATGACCCCTACCACGGTGGCACGCATTTGCCCGATATCACCGTCATTACGCCGGTGTACCTGGATGCGAAGAACCTGAGTGCCACGTTCTATGTCGGCTCACGCGGGCATCATGCGGACATTGGTGGCACCACCCCTGGCTCGATGCCACCGTTTTCGACACGCATCGAGGAAGAGGGCGTGCAGATCAACAACGTGAAACTGGTGGACCGTGGCGTGCTGCGCGAGGCCGAGATGCTGGCGCTGCTCAAAAGTGGAGAATACCCTTCGCGCAACCCGCAGCAGAACATGGCCGATCTGAAGGCGCAGATTGCCGCCAATGAAAAAGGCGTGCAGGAACTGCGCAAAATGGTTGACGACTTTGGTCTGGAGATGGTGCAGGCTTACATGCGCCACGTGCAGGACAACGCCGAAGAATCGGTGCGACGGGTCATCATGCGACTGAAAGACGGTGAGTTCACACTGCCGCTGGACAACGGCGCGCAGATCCAGGTGGCGATCCGCGTCAACGCCTTGCAGCGCAGCGCGGTGATCGACTTCACCGGTACTTCGCCCCAGCAAACCAACAACTTCAACGCACCAACCGCCGTCTGCATGGCGGCCGTCTTGTATGTGTTTCGCACGCTGGTCGATGATGACATTCCGCTCAATGCGGGTTGCCTGAAGCCGCTTCAAGTCATCATTCCCGCGGGCTCCATGCTCAACCCCAATCCGCCGGCTTCGGTGGTGGCGGGCAACGTGGAAACTTCCAGCTGCATCACCAATGCGCTGTATGGCGCCCTGGGCGTGATGGCGGCCAGCCAGTGCACCATGAACAACTTCACTTTTGGCAACGCACGCTACCAGTACTACGAAACGATTTCGGGTGGCTCCGGTGCCGGCGCTGGTTTTAACGGCACCGACGTCGTGCAAACGCATATGACCAATTCACGCCTGACCGACCCGGAGGTCTTCGAGTTTCGTTTTCCGGTGCGGCTGGAAAGTTATGAAATCCGCCAGGGCTCGGGCGGGAAGGGTCAATGGCACGGTGGTAACGGTGGTGTGCGGCGCGTCAGGTTCCTGGAGCCCATGACGGCCAGCATCTTGTCCAACGGGCGTCTGCACGGTGCCTTTGGCGTGGCCGGTGGGCAGCCGGGCCAGGTTGGCGTCAACCGCGTGCTGCGCGCCGACGGGCGGGTTGAAGAACTGGCTCACATCGGTCAGGCCGAGATGCAGGCCGGTGATGTGTTTGAGATCCGCACGCCGGGGGGTGGTGGTTTTGGCAACTCTTGATCCGGTTTGGCGAAGTCTGAATTTTTGCGACTGCAGGGAGGGCAGTGGCTTGGGCAGTGTCGGCGTTCTCATACTGCCAAATGCGCACAAATCGGTCGCCAACACAGCCCAAGCCACTGCGTTGGCCAAACCGGTCTGTCACGAGTGCCATTGGTTCACTATTGCTGCCATAGGAATTTCGGCTTGAAGGGCGGCAGGGTGGCGTAACCCGACGGTCGTCGCGACTGGCTGCTTCCGGGCAGTCGAGTTAAATGATCAGGGTCAACCAGCCGCCGTACACGACTGCCGATATCGAGAAGCGCGTGTCCGAGGCCACGATACGAACGGCCCTGCCCAGCGCAGCTTCATTCAGCCTCATTTGTTTGTTCAATACCGTTCAAGCCTTTGCCAGCTTTTATCCTGCTCCACACGCTGTCCCAAGCCGCATCCGGTTGCCACTTTGTCGCCCACTGAGGCATCTGCTCGGCTGGCATGGGCCGGGCAATGCCGTAGCCCTGCGCCAGCTCACAACCCAGTTGCAGCAGCAAAGTGCCGTGTTCAATGGTCTCCACCCCTTCGGCAATGACACCGCGCCTGAAGACGGCGGCCAGTCCGATGATGCCTTGCAAAACGGCCACATCATCCGGGTCGTCAAGCATGTCTCGCACAAAGCTCTGATCGATCTTGAGCATGGCAACGCGCAGGCGTTTGAGATAGGTCAGTGACGAGTAGCCCGTGCCAAAGTCGTCCAGCGCAAACGTCACTCCAATCTGGCCACAGGCTTCGATCACCTGGGAAACCTGGGCAATGTCTTTGAGTGCGCTGGTCTCCAGCACTTCGAGTTCAAGGCTGGCTGGCTCTACTTGCGGGTGCTTTGCCAGAGTGAATTTCAGCCGATCCACAAAGTCGCTCTGCTGCAACTGGCGCGCACCGATATTGACGCTGACTTTCATGTCCAGTCCCGCCGCCTGCCAGAGCTCTATCTGTGTCAAGGCGGTGTCAATGACCCATTCGCCAATCGAGACGGCCAGCGCATGGTCCTCAATCACCGGCAGGAATATCGCCGGGGGCAACAGTCCTTTCTCCGGGTGCTGCCAGCGGATCAGCGCCTCTGCACCAATAACCTTGCCACTGCGCATATTGACCTTGGGTTGGTAA
>SESD01000496.1_pt1 | contig 24317 bp, 27 predicted proteins | sample 3171411 | NCBI WGS metagenome assembly SESD01 (sample SAMN06051880, study PRJNA518727) | freshwater metagenome | biome: subpolar coniferous forest; feature: holomictic lake; material: water; isolation source: holomictic Lake 442, 16.5 m depth | place: Canada: near Kenora, Ontario | collected...
GATATTACCCTGCAAGTAAAGCCGCTAAACTTCATCCGATCGAAGCTTTAAGGTACCAATAAGGATTTATTTTAGTAATAAGAGTTATTTATTGATAGAAGTGCGAATCATTTGATTTAGGTTAAATAGGCAGCTAAATTAAAAGCATAGAATAAGTCACATATATCAATATTGGAGGTTCTTCATGTTTCCAGAATACCGAGATCTAATTAGCCAACTCAAAACAACAGATCATCATTTTACCCATTTGTTTGATAAACATAATACGCTGGATCAAAGAATTAAGAATTTAGAAACAGGAATAGAAAAAGCAACTAATGTTGAAATTGAAGTTCTAAAAAAAGAAAAGCTTCACTTAAAAGACGAGATTTTTAATCTACTTAAAAGCAAAGCTTAATCTATTTATTTAAATGTCATTCTCTTAAAAGTACCATCTTTATTGACGAATGTGTGTTTGATAGTAGCAAGTACATGAAGCCCTAAAAGAACGAGCATTACTATGCCGATAATTTCATGCGTTTCTTTAAAGAAGTCTCGTACGGTTTCATTACCCAAGCCCTCAGCTAAAGTGATACCAAACCATTTAACACCATACTTACTATAGAGCGCCATTGTCACACCTGATACTGGCAGTAATACCATAATAAGATATAAAGTATGATGCGTGGCATTCGCTAATTTTTTCTCCCAAGCTTTCATGGTTTTAATAAGCGCAGGTGCTGGATGTGTAATTCTCCAAAAAATTCTAAATGCAATGAGACCTAAAATAGTGATGCCGAGTGATTTATGAAGATTAAAGTAAAAGGTGCGGGGCGAAACTTCCTCTCCTAATTGCCATGTATAAATACCTAAATCGAATAAGTCATAGCTTGCAGATTTGGCAGCTTCTTTGGGCAAGTCGCACATATACCAACCTAATAAAAACATAAAGATAATGCCAAAGCCAATGAGCCAATGAAGAATAATCGCAGTCTTCGTATATTTAGTGGATGCTGTTGCCATATTGAATTCCTTAATATTAGTAAAGCTTAACTTATATTTTAACGCACTCAAAAATAATAAGTATGCTTAAAAGATTATTTTAATGATAACCATGATTGATAGATATATTTGATCTAAATCAAAATAAAAAAAGCAGCCTTAATAGCTGCTTTTTTTAAATGCTAGAAAGTCTTATTTACGTTTTTTTGTTTTTGTTACATTATCAATTGCAAATGTGGTGACTGGATTTTGCATTAAAACAATAAGGCCACCTGTAATTGCTAAGTACTGAAGTGCTTGTTGGAGCGGAATGAGATATACAGGAGAAGGTAGTATTGTAGATGTATATATATAAGACAATGCATTGATGAATGTATAAATAGTTAATATAAGCGCAGACAGTCTAGTCTTAAAGCCCACAAGAAGTGCTAAGCCACCTAAGAGTTGTACAATGACCGAGATCGGTGCAAAAATACCTGGAAGACCATGGCTCATCAACCCATTTTGGTATGCAATATAACCATCCGGCGTATTCATAATGCCGTTAAGTGATATGAGAATGGATACAAGAAAAATTTGTGCAATAAATACACGTCCAATAGCAGGTAAAAATTTATTCATACAATCCTTAAAATTAGAGATAAAGAAAGCACATCATGCCTCTAACAGCATCAAGATGCAAGCATTTCACTTATGAAAAATAATCTGAAAGTTGAGATCGTAAAGTGGATAGATGGTTATGTGCCACTCACAATGATTCGTGAAAAAGTATTTATTGAAGAACAAAAAGTAACGCCCCAATTAGAGTGGGACGGTATGGATGAAGAAGCCATTCATTTCTTAGTATATAAAGATGAAAAAGCTATAGGATGTGCGAGAGCTCTTGTGATTGAAAATCATATGCAATTAGGACGCATGGCTGTCTTAAAAGAATGTCGTGGCGAAGGTATTGGAAGTAATTTAATAGAAAAGGCTGTGACAACAGCAAAACTTAATCAACTCTCATCGATTGATATCAGCGCGCAATGCCACGCCATCGATTTCTATAAAAAATTTGGATTTAAAGTGACAAGCGATATTTATTTAGATGCAGAGATTCCGCATCGCGATATGAAGCTAGAGTTTTAAAAGTATTTTCTTAATGATGGCAGGGATCGCTGCTTCCTTAATACTATTCAATGAGCACCAAGTGTGAGGTATTTTTGCCCGCTGCGATTTAGCTTCAAGCACACTATATGTAATATCAAGTTTGAAATGAGTGAATGTTGTAGAAGCTTTTAAATCTTTTGTTATCAAACTCGCTTCTAATCCAAATTGTTTTTTAACCCATGCATTAGGTGTGATCGATTTATTTTCATACTGAGGTAGTGACCAGAGTCCTCCCCAAATACCATCTTGAGGACGCCTAATAAGCAAAATCTCGTCATGGTGTTTAATAATGACCATATGTGTAGATTCCGAAGGTATCTTTTTTTGAGGGCGTGGTAGGGGTACAAGATGCACTTTATTTTTTTGAAATGCGAGACATGTTTTGTTTAAAGGACATACTTCACATTGTGGTTTTTTGTTACATAAAGTCGCTCCTAAATCCATTAATGCTTGCGTATACGTATCAATATTTTTATTTGGTAGAAGTGATTCAGCATAACCCCATAATTCTTTTTCTGTTTTAGGCAGTCCCGTCCATTCATTAATTAAAAAATAACGTGCTAAGACACGTTTCACATTCCCATCAAGAATTGCTTTCTTTTGATTAAATGAAAATGCAGCAATGGCTCCCGCAGTCGAACGTCCAATACCAGGTATCTTCATCATCATGTCAAAGTCAGAAGGAAAGTGACCTCCCATCTCATCCATAATCATTTGCGCACCTTCATGTAAAAAACGTGCGCGTCGGTAGTAACCTAATCCACTCCATAACTGCATGACCTCTTCTTCATCGGCATGGGCCAATGCTTTGATGGTCGGAAATTTTTTCATAAATCGATTGTAATAATCAATGACGGTTGTAACTTGAGTCTGTTGCAACATGATTTCAGAGACCCATACAGCGTAGGGATCTTTAGATTTTTGCCAAGGTAAGTGATGTCGACCTGACTTGGCATGCCAAGCGATCAATAGATCAGCAAAAGATTTCATGAAACGAGCTGATGGATCCAGTGGCTAAAGTTATGCATACCTTCGAGCCCTAAGAGATAAAGACCTATAAAAAATACAGCAAAATAAAAAATGGTAAAAAGAATCCAAAAGAAAGCAATTAAAACAAGAACTCCATCTTTATGAAGTTGACCAAGCGCACAAAATAAAATCGCAAGCCCTGGAAAAAAATTATTTAAAGGCAATATGCCAAAAGGGATCGCCATTAAAATGCCGGCCATAATGAGGATAGCAGCTTCTATTTGAATACCTAATTTGCCATTAATCAGTATTGTTAACCGAGGCTTGGTAAATTTTTCAGTCCACTGAATAAGCTTAATCGCGGCGTTCGTAATGCGTCGCCAATTATCTTTGCTCAATACAATTTCATCAATCTTTTGAGGAAGATGAGGCACTGAATAGCCTTTGAGTACTTGCCATCCAAAAGCTGCAAACGTAATACCACCTAATACACTAATAGGACCCACTGGAAATGGTTGCATAAAAGGTAAGACTAGCAAAAAACTAATAAAGGAAAAACCGAAATGATTAAGATCTAAAAGACCTTCTTTAATGCTAACGGGGCGACGCTCTGCTTTTTTGACAATGCCATGAAGTGTTTCAATGAGTGCTCGATGGCTAGACATGATCACGCACTAAAATAAATATAAACGAGGATGCCTAAAATAATGCGATACCAGGCAAAAGAAATAAAAGTATGTGTCGCTACAAAACGAATAAAAAGTTTAATGACGGCATAAGCACTTAAAAATGCGGTCACAAAGCCAATCGCAAAAATAGGTAAATCTTGCATCGTTAAATCTTGGAAATTTTTTAACAAATCAAAAAGCGATGCTGCCGTAATAACAGGAATGGCAAGATAAAAAGAAAATTCTGTGGCTGTTTTTCGATTAAGCCCTGTGAGCATGCCACCCATGATGGTTGCGGCTGCGCGTGATACGCCAGGAATTAAAGATAAGCATTGCGCACAGCCAATTTTAAAAGCTTGCATCATGCTGATATCGTTCGTAGTCTTTGTATTGATTTTCAAAGGACGTTTCTCAATGGCTATCATCACAATGCCACCTAGGATGAGAGCGAGTGATACATAAAGCGGTGAAAATAAATAAGCTTTAATAGCTTTATGGAATAAAAGACCTAGGATCGCTGCAGGTAAAAATGCAACAAAGAGACGTAGCACAAAATTCTGAGACTCTCTATTAGAGTAAGCGTTACTTGCCACTTTAAAAAGTGTTTTACGATACTCCACGACAATTGCAAGAATGGAGCCTAATTGAATAAAGATTTCAAAGACATTGGCGGATGCTTGGTTGAATTTTAAAAGCTCACCCGCAATAATCAAATGTCCAGTGGAGCTCACAGGTAAAAATTCGGTGGCCCCTTCAATGAGGCCTAAAATGAAACTCGATAAATAAAGTGAGATATCCATTTATGTTTTTTGGTAAATCTCAACACCCTTCTTGATAAACTCAATCGATTTTTCTTCCATACCTTTTTTTAAGGCTTCATCTTCGTTCATGCCTTTTGCTGCTGCATAGTCTCTGACATCTTGCGTGATTTTCATGGAGCAAAAATGTGGGCCACACATAGAGCAAAAGTGCGCTTGTTTAGCGCCTTCTTGCGGCAAGGTTTCATCGTGGAATTCTTTAGCTTTTTCTGGATCCAGACCTAAATTAAATTGATCTTCCCAGCGAAATTCGAAACGTGCTTTGGATAGTGCATTGTCACGGATTTGTGCGCCTGGATGACCTTTAGCAAGATCGGCAGCATGCGCTGCAATCTTATAAGTAATGATACCTACTCTTACATCTTCTTTGTCAGGTAAACCTAAATGTTCTTTAGGTGTCACGTAACACAACATGGCACAACCATACCAACCAATCATTGCAGCACCAATACCGGATGTGATGTGATCATAACCAGGCGCAATGTCGGTCGTGAGCGGACCTAATGTATAGAAAGGCGCTTCACCACAATGTTCAAGTTGAAGCTCCATATTTTCTTTAATGAGATGCATAGGCACATGGCCAGGGCCTTCAATCATGCATTGCACATCATGTTTCCATGCAATTTGTGTCAGCTCACCTAAAGTTTTGAGTTCTGCAAATTGTGCTTCGTCATTCGCGTCATATATAGAGCCAGGTCTTAAGCCATCGCCTAAACTGAAGCTCACATCATATGCTTTCATGATTTCGCAAATTTCTTCGAAGTGTGTGTAGAGGAAAGATTCTTTGTGATGCGATAAACACCATTTCGCCATAATTGATCCACCTCGACTTACAATACCTGTCATGCGTTTTGCAGTCATCGGGATATAACTTAATCTCACACCGGCATGAATCGTAAAATAATCGACACCTTGTTCTGCTTGTTCGATAAGCGTGTCTTTAAAAATTTCCCAAGTCAGATCTTCAGCTTTACCATCCACTTTTTCGAGCGCTTGATAAATCGGAACAGTTCCAATTGGAACAGGGCTATTACGAATAATCCACTCACGTGTTTCGTGAATGTTTTTGCCTGTCGATAAATCCATCACCGTATCAGCACCCCAACGTGTCCCCCATACCATTTTTTCAACTTCTTCGCTGATACTAGAACCTAGTGCCGAGTTACCGATGTTGGCATTAATTTTCACTAAAAAATTACGACCAATAATCATGGGTTCTGTTTCAGGATGATTAATGTTGGCAGGAATAATAGCGCGACCACGTGCGACTTCGTCTCGCACAAATTCAGGGGTGATCATCTTAGGAATAGCTGCGCCAAAATCATGACCTGGATGTTGTGTTTGTAAAAGCGCTGACATACCTTCGCGTCTTTGATTTTCTCGGATGGCAATGTATTCCATTTCAGGGGTGATAATTCCTTGTTTGGCGTAATACATTTGCGAAACATTCTTTCCTGCCTTGGCTCGTCGCGGCTGTCTTAATAAATTGAAACGCATTTTTGTGAGCTCAGGATTTGTTTTGCGCTCATGCCCGAATATAGATGTAGGACCCTCTAAAAATTCGGTGTCATTTCTTTCGTCAATCCATTGAGATCTTAATGATGGAAGTCCGTTACGAATATCAATTTGATAATCAGGATCGGTATAAGGGCCTGAAGTGTCATACACCATGACCGGTGGATTTTTCTCAGCACCAAAAGATGAAGGTGTATCGGATAAAGATATTTCTCTAAAAGGGACTTTTAAATCAGGACGCGAACCCGTCACATAGACTTTTTTTGATTTTGCAAAAGACTTGAGGGCCTCAGGATCGAGCGAAGCTGTTTCGTTTAAAAATTGATCGATATTTTTTTGTAATTGTTTATCGGTCGCGTTCATGCATTACTCCTTAAATTTGTTTGTTATAACGTAAGGAGTCTTTTAAGAGGACTGCATTCCCTACGGCGGTATTACCCGCATCAGGTTCAAAGGGTTTTTCTCACCATCTAAAAGATGGACCCCTAGCACTCCATAAAATTACGCGAAACCCCTATGAAATGCAAGTTAGATTTATATTTAATGAGAATCAAAACTGTGAACTTTTCTCTGGTTATAATGTGCACATGACAATGAGCACCATTGAACAAAATCGTTTTAATATGATTGAACAGCAAATTCGCACATGGGAAGTCTTGGATCCCGAAGTGCTTAATTTGCTTCATCAAGTGCCGCGTGAAAAATTTGTACCCACGGCTTATCAAGGCGTGGCTTTTGCGGATACAGAAATTCCTTTGCATGACGATGTGTGTATGTTGGCACCTAAATTAGAAGCAAGACTCATTCAGTCTTTGTCTTTGCAAAAAGAAGACCATGTTTTAGTGGTAGGTTCAGGAAGCGGTTATCTCACGGCACTTGTTGCAAGTTTAGTTAAAACTGTGGTGTCAGTAGATATCAATCCTTATTTCACAAAACTTGCCAAACAAAACTGTGAAAAATTAAAGCTTAATAATATTGAATTTGTGACAGGCGATGCTTCATTAGGCTGGCTAAAGAAAAAGCCTTATGACGCGATGCTTTTTGCGGGCTCTCTACCTCGCGAACCAGAAGGCGTTCGAGATCAGCTCAAAGATAAGGGAAGGCTTTTAGTGATCCTAGGGCTAGCACCTTCTATGCATGCCACTTTGATTACAAGAATCAGCGATCAAGATTTTGAAAAGGAAGTTTTATTTGAAACGGTTGTGCCTTCTCTTCACGTTCAACATGAAAATACATTTATTTTTTAATTCTGATGATTAATGATCAACGTTTAAGTCAGGTCGTCATGATTGATATCCAAGATAAACTTGTGGATGTCATGCCTAAAAATGAAATTAAAAAAGTCATCGATGTGTCAAGCATACTTCTCGAGGCCTCCAAACTATTAGATATTCCGATTCTTTTTACTGAGCAATATCCTAAAGGCTTAGGCACGACAGTCAAAAAATTAAAATCTTTACTCCCTTATCGTGCGATTGAGAAAAAAACATTTTCTTGTCTTGATGAACCTAAATTTAAAAGTGCATTAGTAAAATCAAGACCACAGATTATTTTATGTGGATTAGAGACGCACATTTGTATTTTGCAAACGGCATTAGCTTTAAAAGCGATGGGTAAAGAAGTGTTTGTGGTCGAAGATGCCACACTGTCAAGATCGAGTCTTCATCATCAAAATGCAATTGCGCGATTAAGGTCCGAAGGCATTGTGATTACTAATTCAGAATCGGTGATGTTTGAGTGGTTACGTGTTGCTGAAGGCGATCACTTTAAAGCGATCGCTAAACTTATCAAATCGTAGATTTAATTTTATTGAAGATCTTTAATGTCGCACCTTGATGTGTTCGCATCATATCAGTACAGGCTTTTTTCATTTTCGATTGAGAAGATGATTTAAGCATCTGAGGTAAAACTTTTTCTAACTCATCCAATGTTTTAATTCTTAATCCCGCACCTACGCGAATGGCTTCGTTGGATACATCATGGAAGTTATAGGTATGGGGACCTAAAATGACCGGGACTTTCATCGCCATTGATTCAATGAGGTTTTGACCTCCATATGGGAGCATTGTGCCACCCATGAGTGCGACATTGGCAAGCGAGTAATATGCATACATCTCACCCATAGAATCACCTAAAATAAATTGATAAGGTTTTGCTTTAATTTTTTTATCGCTGCGCTTAATAAATTGAACGCGATATTTTTTTAACATCAATTCAACTTCATTAAATCTTTGCGGATGACGCGGCACAAAAATAGTCACGTGATTCTTTATATGAAGTTTTAATAAACTTTGCAGAATAATTTCTTCTTCCTTTTGTCTTGAGCTTGCAATCAAAAGTACCGATTGATTTTTTAAATGTAAATGTTTTTTAAGAGCTGCACTTTTTTTATTTGTTTCTTGGGGTGGCGTAACATCAAACTTTAAATTACCTATTACTTCAACGCTCCTTGCTCCAAGCGATTCAAAGCGTTTCCTATCTCCATGTGTTTGCGCTAACACACCATTTAATTTTTGAAGTGACGGCTTGATAAGGAGCAATATCTTTTTATAAAGCTGAAATGATTTTTCAGATAAGCGTGCGTTGACTAAATAAAGTGGAATTGATTTTAAGTGTGCTTGATGAATTAAATTAAACCAAAGTTCTGTTTCAAGTAAGAGACCCATTTGAGGTTTATACGTATTTAAAAATCTTTGTGTGGCAAAGGGTGTGTCAAAAGGAAGATAGATGCGATCGATTCGAGGATGCTTAATATCAATCGAAGTCGCTCGTCCTGTAGGTGTGCCATGCGTGATGAGTAAATGATGACGCGGATATTTTTTTAAAAAAAGCTGAATGAATGGAATTGCAGCTTTTGTTTCACCAACAGAAACAGCATGAATCCAGAGTGTTTTTCGTTTGCCCCATATTTTTTTGGTGGAAGCACTATAAAAGCCATAACGCTCATCCCAATGTTTTAAATAGTCAGGCTGCTTAAATCCTCGATAAATCAGCTTAAGGCAGGTAAAGGGAAGAAGAAAATAGACTAAAAGACTATAGAAAAAGCGAATCATGGCGATATTTTCGCATAAACCATCTTGATGAACTTGTGTTTAATTTATTTTTAGAAAAAGGCCTTGCTTAGTTTTAAAAAGTTAACCTCGAAAAATAGGGGTTAACTTTTGCTCTATTTTTGTGCATATATTTCGGTTGACGGACCACTAGACCATGGATAATATGTCTACAAAACCACTATATCTTGTGGTTTTAAGCAAAATACCGTCTAGCAGTCAATTTAGTAAAAATATATATAAAAAAGAATAATTCAGGGGAAATTCATGCTCAAAGCTGTTCGTCCAAAATCCACTCAAAGTGATCATCAAGACCACGAAATACCGATTCAAGATGTGTCACTTGATATTTGGGATAAAAAATATCGTTTGAAATCAAAACAGGGCGAACACGTTGATAAGAATATCGACGACTCCTTTATACGAGTCGCAAGAGCATTGGCGGATGTTGAAATTCCAGCTAAAAGAGAAGAATGGTACGAAAAGTTTTTATGGGCATTAAGACATGGCGCTATCCCAGCAGGTCGTATTACTTCGAATGCGGGTGCGTTAGAGCATAAGCCAGCGACCAGTACGATTAACTGTACGGTATCCGGCATTGTGGAAGATAGTATGTCTGGCATTCTAGATAAAGTGCATGAAGCAGGCCTGACATTAAAAGCAGGTTGTGGCATTGGCTACGAATTCTCGACGTTAAGACCGAAAGGTGCTTTCGTTGCAGGTGCGGGGGCTTATACGAGCGGCCCACTTTCATTTATGGATATTTACGACAAGATGTGTTTCACCGTGTCATCTGCGGGTGGTCGTCGTGGTGCACAAATGGCAACCTTTGATATTTCACATCCTGATGTCACAGATTTTATTAAAGCCAAACGTGAAAATGGCCGACTCCGTCAATTTAATCTTTCATGCTTAATCACCAAAGAATTTATGGAGGCTGTGAAAGCCGACAGCGATTGGAAAGTAGCGTTCCCTGTCACCGAAAAAGAATCGATCGTCGACGGTTTAAATGTGAACGACGAAAGCCAAGTCGTTTGGAGAGAGTGGCCTGTGAAAGGTAAATACCTCACTAAAACTGAAGGCATAGACGCTGGCAAAGTGGCATGCCGCGTTTACAAAACGATTAAAGCAAGACGTTTGTGGGACATCATCATGTCATCGACATACGATTTTGCTGAGCCAGGTTTTATTTTGATTGATCGTGTAAACGAAATGAACAACAACTGGTTCTGCGAAAATATTCGTGCTACCAATCCATGTGGTGAGCAGCCGCTCCCGCCTTACGGTGCTTGTTTATTAGGCTCTGTGAACTTAACAAAATTTGTGAAGAAACCTTTCACAGATGAAGCATTTTTTGATTGGGCTGAATATAAAGAAGTGATTGCAATTTTTACACGCATGCTTGATAACGTCGTCGAGATTAATGGCTTGCCACTCGAAGAGCAACGTAAAGAAATTATACGTAAACGTCGTCATGGTATGGGTTATTTAGGCTTAGGTTCCACACTCACGATGCTCAAGATGAGATACGGTGATGATGATTCTTTAAAATTCACTGATGAAGTGAGCCGCATTTTGGCCGAGGTGGGTTGGGAAACAGGCATTGATTTAGCCGATGAAAAAGGTGCAGCACCCATTATGGAAGAAGAATTTGTGGTGACCGCTGATATGTTGGCGAAGCGTCCTGAGATGGCAGCCGATGGTATTAAAGTAGGCGCTAAAGTCAAAGGCAAAGTGTTGCTCGGTAAATATAGCCGCTACATGCAGCAATTCCCAGAAGGCTTACGTAACAAGATTGCTAAAAAAGGCGTGCGTTTCACTCACCATAGTTCAATTGCACCAACAGGTACCATTTCATTATCGCTCGCTAATAATGCAAGTAATGGTATTGAGCCTTCTTTCGCACATCATTACAGTCGCAATGTGATCCGCGAAGGTAAAAAATCAAAAGAAAAAGTGGATGTGTATTCTTACGAGTTATTAGCATATCGCGAATTAATCAATGCTAAAGCGATGCCATTTTCAGAAAATGAAGATGAAAAATTACCTGATTACTTTTTAGATTCTTCAACTATTCAAGCGAAAGCACACGTGGATATTCAAGCGGCTTCACAAAAATGGATTGATAGTTCGATTTCTAAAACAATCAATGTGCCAACAGACTACGATTATGAAGACTTTAAAAATATTTATTTATACGCATATGACAAAGGCCTTAAAGGCTGTACGACATTCAGATTTAACCCTGAGGCTTTCCAAGGCGTATTAGTCACAGAAAAAGATTTAGAGAACACGACTTATAAATTTACGTTAGATGATGGTTCTCAAGTTGAAGTGAAGGGCAATGAAGAAATTGAATACGACGGTGAAACTCACTCCGCGGCAAATCTTTATGACGCACTCAAAGAAGGTTATTACGGTAAGTTCTAAAAAAGACATCAAGGGAAAATAATGGCAATTAAAATTGAAAAAAAGATCGTAGGGTACAACGTTGTTTCTGAAGAAGACAAAGCGAATGCTTTAACTCAAAAAGAAAATCAAAATGTAGTGCAATTGGGTGAGCCTTTAGGCCGCCCTGAAAAAATTACAGGATCGACTTATAAAGTAAAGACGCCTGTTACTGAGCATGCACTTTATATTACGATCAATGACATCATCATGAATGAAGGTACGCCGCAAGAACATCGTCGACCTTTTGAAATTTTTATTAATTCAAAAAATATGGATCACTTCCAATGGATCGTAGGCTTGACTCGCGTCATGTCTGCTGTCTTCAGAAAAGGTGGTGATTTGACATTCTTGGTGGAAGAGCTTCATAGCGTATTCGATCCAAATGGCGGTTACTATAAAAAAGGTGGCAAGTACGTGCCGAGTTTAGTCGCTGAAATTGGTGAAGTGGTTGAGCAGCATTTAATCGATATTGGTATGCTTAAAAAAGCATTGCCTGATGAACATCAAAAAAAATTGATGGATGAAAAACGCGCTGAATATATGGAAAAACATTCCGACGAGATCGATAGCACAGGCTATCCAAAAGGCTCACAACTTTGTAGCAAATGCCAAACAAAAGCAGTCATCATGATGGATGGATGTCTCACATGCTTGAGTTGTGGTGATAGCAAATGTGGCTAAGATGTTATTTTTAAGGAACTAAGCTCCTTAGTTCCTTATCTATACATTGCTTATACCCTCTAGGATCCCATAATGTATAGATTAGCTTTTCTCTTTCTCTTTATTTCTGTCCCCGCTTTTTCATTTCCTTCTGATGATGTGACTTTTGGTATTTCACCTGCCATTGTAAAAGTTCATGTTGTAGATAAAATAGGTAATCATGGTGTCGGCTCTGGAATTGTGGTCGCCGAAAATCAAGTTGCAACCAATTGTCATGTAGTCGCTAATGCGCAAGGTGTTCAGATCGGTAAATTTGGTGAAGCATTTTCACCGACTGGAATGAAAGCCGATTGGCGTCACGATTTATGTATTCTGCAATTTAAATTTCTTGATATTAAGCCTGTCACTTTAGGCGACACTAAAAAATTAACTTACGAGCAATCTGTTTTTTCTAAAAGTTTTGGTGGTAATGCTATTAAACCGATTGTGTCGTTTGGAAGCATTAAAGCTTTATATACATTAGACAATGAAAATATTATTCAATCCTCTGCGGGTTTTGCGATGGGCGCATCCGGCGGCGGACTTTTTGATGATGAAGGCCATTTAATTGGTCTCACTACATTTAAAAGTCCGGGACGTCATGCTTATTACTATAGTATTCCTGTGGAATGGATTAAGAATCTCATGCGTCAAGGAAAAGACATACAGTTGACTGCTCAAACTGAATTACCTTTTTGGGATGCACCCATTGAAAAGAGACCTTTCTTTATGCAAACATATGATGCAGCGCGCGAACGCCAATGGGATCGTTTGAAAGAGATTGCAGCGCTATGGCTTAAAAATGAACCACAATCGAACGAAGCACTTTTTACGGATGCGATTGCACGCTTTGAATTAAAAGATTACGAGATGTCTAAAAAAGAATTAAATGATGTTGTTAAAAAAAATCCGCGCCATGCACAAGCACAATTTTATTTGTTAAAGTTAGCAAAACTTAATCATGATGACAACGCAGTGCATGCGATTGAAACTGTATTAAGCCAATTAGATGAATCCTTATTGAAAGAAGCTCAATGAAAAAGATGGTTAAAAAAATAATGCTAGTAACCATATCAAGCTTACTTGTAAGTTGTGGGAGTATGAAAATACCTGAGGTCAATTTACCAATGTTGAATGGAGACTATCGTGAACTCTCAACAGCCCCTAAAGATGCTTCTTTATATCAATGTGAAAAAAATAAACAGTTTTATGTGAAGCCACTTGAAGGTGGTAAAGAGATGTGGCTTGTTTTTCCAGATCGTGAATTTGGCTTAAAACAAGTGGAAGCTTCAAAAAATATTTATACCAACGACACGACGACATTAGAGATCAATGACCCTGAAACTTATATCAAAGAAGGGGATGTTTTAACTTATCAAAAATGCCGACTACAAAAATTAAAATAGCCTCTTGCGTTCTATAAAAACGAGGCGTACATTAAAGCTTCATCACCATTTGATTGTAAGGAAGAGTCTTATGGATAATAAGTATGGCCTTGGTAGTGATAAAGTGTCTTCTGAAATTCATGATCGGCATCAAAAAGCAGCGTCTTGTTTTAAATGTAAGGCAACTCATTTGCAGTACTGTCCGACAATGGAAGATCATCAATGTATCGATTGTGGCGAGTGGCAAAATGATGCTCCTTTGAATTACTCCACAGGCCGCAGTTCAGAGTACTAAATTTCACTTTAAACCTGCTTTGAATCTAGTAAAATAAGGGTTTCCGTCTTTCTATGAACCCCTTATGAATCAGGATAAAGCATGTTAATTCAGTCAGAATACGTCGATTTAAATACCCCTACAGGCATTATGCGTACTTATGTGCATAAGCCCCTTACGAATAAAAAAACTCCCGCTATTCTCTTTTATTCAGAAATTTTTCAGCAAACAGGCCCGATTGAGCGCGCAGCTAAAATTATTGCCGGTCACGGATTCACTGTTTTGGTGCCTGAAGTATTTCATGAATTAAATGCTATTGGCACGGTATTGGCCTATGACGATGCTGGTCGTGATAAAGGTAATGCGGATAAATCAGCAAAAGATGTCGAAGGATACGACACAGACAACCAAGCGATGATTGCTTGGATTAAAAAACAACCCTGGTTTTCTGGCCATATAGGTGCGATGGGTTTTTGTATTGGTGGACACTTGGCTTTTAGAGCAGCTCTTCAGCCTGAAATAGAAGCGACTGCTTGTTTCTACGCGACCGACTTACATACGAATGTGATTCCAAATCAACCTAATCAGCATTCAATGGATCGTTTAAAAGATATCAAGGGCGAACTGCTAATGATTTGGGGTAAGCAAGATAACCATATTCCAGACCAAGGCCGTAAAGCCGTTTATGAAAAAATGCTTGATGCTAAATTAGCATTTACCTGGCACGAGTTTAATGGCCAACATGCTTTTATGCGTGACGAAGGCGAGCGTTATGACCCTGAGTTAGCGCTCATCAGTTATAACTTAGCGTTAAAACTTTTTCAGCGCAAACTTACTTAAACGCAATCTGAGATAGATTCGAGCCAACGTCTGCGATAAAGTTTTTCGTCAGAAGTTAATTCAATCGGCGTGGCGATCTTATCTGGTGGCGTTAAATGATCTGCCTCGTCTTTGTTCTTAGGCAATGTACTCAACGAATCTGTATTATAATTTTGCATATAGCTTTTCCTTTTGGGATTGTATTTAATTCATGGAATTGTGTTCCATGAAATATGACTCTAAAACTTTTTAAAAATTCAATGTTTGATGAATAAAGCCACATCAATGAATCTTAAAATTAACGGTAATATAAAATCTTTTGATGACAGTTCAATGACAGTTGAAGGTTTAGTCATGAAACTTAATCTTTTGGGCAAACGTATTGCGATAGAAAAAAACGGCATGATTATTTCAAAATCTGAATTTCAAAACATCACACTTCAAGATGGCGACCAACTAGAAATTGTGGGCGCGGTAGGGGGTGGCTAAGATGACACAAAAAAAAGATCAACTCATGATCGCTGGGAAAGCTTACCAATCAAGACTATTGGTGGGCACAGGTAAATATAAAGACTTCGAACAGACAAGATTAGCCATTGATGCGAGTGGCGCTGAGATTGTCACAGTTGCGATTCGTCGCACTAACATTGGACAAAATGAAGGGGAGGCTTCCCTTCTTGATTTTGTGCCACCCGATCGCTTTACTTATTTACCTAATACAGCGGGTTGTTATTCGGCAGATGATGCAGTGAGAACGCTTCGTTTAGCGCGTGAATTATTAGATGGCCATAAGCTCGTTAAGTTAGAAGTGTTAGGTGACCCTAAAACACTTTATCCTAATGTTATTGAAACCCTAAAAGCCGCCGAAGTCTTAATTAAAGAAGGATTCGATGTGATGGTTTATACCTCAGATGATCCGATTGTGGCCAAAGAACTTGAGAATATCGGTTGCTGCGCCATCATGCCTTTAGCTTCTCTCATAGGTTCAGGTATGGGGATTTTAAATCCGTGGAATTTACAAATTATTATTGAGCAGGCAAAAGTGCCAGTCATTGTGGATGCCGGCGTGGGGACTGCGTCCGATGCTGCGATTGCCATGGAACTTGGATGCGAAGGTGTGCTTATGAATACAGCGATTGCCACCGCGAACGATCCTCTGATGATGGCGGGTGCCATGAAAAAAGCTATTGAAGCGGGACGCGAAGCTTATTTAGCAGGACGCATGGCTAAGAAATTATATTCAGCATCTCCTAGCTCGCCTTCACAAGGATTGATTTCCTAAATCATGGGATCATCAAAATTACATGCGATTCGCATTAGCGTTGAAACTGATTTTGTAGAAGAAAAATCAAGCATTGAACATAACCGTTATTTTTTTAGTTATACCATCACGATAAGTAATGATGGGATCATTCCAGCACAACTCGTGAGTCGTCATTGGATTATTACGGATGCTAATGAACAATCATTTGAAGTAAAAGGTTTGGGCGTCATCGGCGAACAACCTCTCATTCAACCGCATGAATCTTACACTTACACGAGCGGCACTGAACTCAACACACCAGTAGGTTCGATGCACGGCTCTTATCAAATGGTATCTGAAGATGGCACATCCTTTGATGCTGAAATTCCGATGTTTATTTTATCAATGCCAAGGACACTTCATTAAATGAGACATTTAATTTTACTGTTGCTTACTTTGTTTCTTGTGTCATGTGCCGAAGTTGCCCATAAGGGTGAAAAAATTTCAGAGGCGAAAGTTAATTGTGATTGCCCAAAAATTAAACTAGACAAAGAAGAGCTCGCAAAGATTCCTGATTATGGACTTTTAAAAAAATCAGATTGGAATGCGATTGAATCCTCGTTTGACAGTGATAATGTTTTACCTGCTTGGACTGCATGGCTTAGAAGTTGCTCTACCCTAAAAGAAAAAAATTCCTGGAAAAAAGTATGTGATCTTGCAGATGACATGAAAGATCCTAATGATGAAAATATTAAAGCTTATTTTAAAAAATATTTTAATGTCTATACGGCAAGTAATATCGATGGCTCTGAAAGCGGCATGATCACAGGCTATTATCAGCCCATCTTAAAAGGGAGCAAGAGTAAAACATCGCGTTACAAAGTCCCTCTTTATACAACGCCTAAAGATCTTATTACTGTCGATCTAAGTGAAGTCTATCCAGAACTTAAATCAAAACGCTTACGTGGAAAATTGGTCGGCAATAAATTAGTGCCCTACTTATCAAGGGCTGATATTGATGGACAAGGCACCCCTTTAGCGGGCAATGAAATTGTGTGGGTAGAAGATCCAGTCGAGGCTTTCTTTTTAGAGATTCAAGGTTCCGGCATTATTCATTTTGATAATGGCGATGAAATGCAAATTGGTTACGCCGATCAAAATGGCTATCCATTTAAAGCCATTGGTTCAGCACTTATTCAGAAAAAAGAAATCACGATGGCTGAAGCTTCGATGGAAGGCATTAAGAATTGGGCTAAAAAAAATATCGTGAAACTCAAAGATTTTTTAAATATCAACGCAAGCTATGTGTTCTTTAGAAAATTACCGAATGACTTACCTGGGCCGATTGGCGCTTTAGGTGTTTCCATTGAGGCTGAGCGAAGTGTAGCGGTGGATCCTAAATTTATTCCTTTGGGCGCACCTATTTTTCTATCCACCACACAACCTAACAGCAATGATCCGCTTGATCGATTGATGGTGGCGCAAGATACGGGCGGCGCTATTCGAGGCGGCGTTCGCGCAGACTTTTATTGGGGTAGCGGAGATGATGCGGGACGTAAAGCTGGATCCATGAAGCAACAGGGAAAAATCTGGGCGCTTCTACCTAAAGATTATATATTCCCGACGGGCACTCAAGAATTTGCGATGAAACGAAGTCGCATTGAGGAAGCTTCCAAATAAAAAAGGAAGCTAAAAAGCCTCCTTTTTTAAGTAACCGTAGTTAACGAACAATTACTTGTTCATTACGTACATAGTTACTTCAAAGCCAAAACGCATTTCTGTAGCTGCTGGAGTTGTCCACATAGTATTTCCCCTAAAGTTATTAATCAATCTGCATTCAAGATGCATTGAGGACACTATAGACTTCGTGAATATGAAACACACGGAACAGGTGATGAATTGGGCCTCATGATTTTCATGATAGAGCCATGATATTGGTGACATTAAGATCTAAGGCTTTTGGCGTATCAATGAAGACGATAGGATCCATCGATCGCCACACAAGATAAATAGGGGTATCTGTAATTTTGAATTGACTGCGTTCGATGATATCGCCATGACTGTCATAGATCTTAGCTGCATAGATATCTTCAATATGATAAAAATTTTCTGGATTTAAAGTCTTATCATCTCGAGCCCATATGGCATGCATTTGTTCTTTATCATTTTTAAAGTGATGGATTTCAAAACTAGCCTCCTGAAATAAAGAACCCTGATAAGTCATGCCTGCCATCCGGTCTACCAGGAATAAAATACCTTCAGCATTTCGATAGGGGAGATAAAGTTTAGTGAGCCTGCCTGAGGCTATGGCCAAGGAAATCGCTCGAAGTGTATAAGAAGTAATTTCATGGCGCTTTAATTCAATGGCTCCGTAAATCGTTTTGATATTAAAACTTTCAGCAATTCTTTGGGTGAGCGCTAATTTCTTAATGAGATTAAATTTAAAAAATTTACCTAATTTAGGGATTAAGAAATTTTGATAGATTAATTCAGGCTCTTTATCCATTTCATTTGTTAAATTAATTGTATGAATATCGGGTAATTGGTATTTGTCTTTTAGGAGTTGAAATACCATATCATTAAAGAAGGGGCTAAATGAGGGCATAGATGGCCCTGCTACTTTAATTTTTTTAAGTCGTGCAATATTAAATGTCATGGCCCAAATATTTAAGAATACTTGCAATGCTTCATGACTAAAGCCTGTCATTTCAATTTCAATGGATGCAATGTGGGATTGGTAGCCTAGCAAAGTAAGATCTAAGAGCTCTCTCCATTGTAAGTAAATATCTTCCTGATCAATGAGCACCAGTTTGAGATTAAATTTAATATTGTGGTTAATTAAATCATCTAAGAATGTAGGACTAAATTCACTGATGCGATTCGATGGAATAAGAATGGTGGCATCTTGAATATGGTGTTGGCGACACATTTCAACTACACCCATGGGGTCTTCGATTAAATCTTCAATGGTCAAACTTAATCCAAAAAAGTGACGCGGGATTTTATGGTTTTTTGGGGGGATATGTCCGTGACTAAAAAAAAGCTTGGGACTTAAAATGAGTAAAAAAGCATTCTTAAGAAATGTGGGATTGAAAAAAGAAAACTTTTTAAACATGGCGTCTATTATAACTTTAAGATTTAGTATTTAAGAGATAAAAAAAGGGCGCTTAAAAAGCGCCCTTGAGAAGTCACTACTTTCAGGATATTTTATTTATGATATGCCTGTTCGCCGTGTTCAGCGATGTCTAAGCCTTCACGCTCAGCATCGGGTTTCACACGTAAACCAATCGTCATATCGATAAGCTTTAATGCAACATAAGATACGGTTGCTGATACTACAATTGCTGTACCCACTGCCCATAGTTGTGAGATCACTTGCGTATGCATATCAAATTCACCTACTTTATTTGCAACGTAATCATAAACCCCTGTACCACCTAAAGCTGGGCTTACGAATACACCTGTCATGATTGCACCGAAGATACCACCGATACCGTGAACACCAAATACGTCAAGTGTATCGTCGTAACCAAAAGCTTGTTTAACTTTAGATACGAAGAATAAACATAGTGGTGATACACCTGCACCGATGATGAGTGCACCCATTGGGCCCACGAATCCACATGCTGGGGTAATCGCTACAAGACCAGCGACTGCGCCTGATGCTGCACCTAACATGGATGGTTTTGATTTTAAGATCCATTCAAACGCCATCCAAGAAAGAGTTGCTGCTGCAGTAGCAAGCATTGTATTTACGAAAGCTAATGCTGCTAAGCCTGTTGCTTCAAGATTTGAACCTGCATTGAAACCAAACCAACCCACCCATAGTAATGATGCACCTACCATGGTTAATGTAAGACTGTGAGGAGGCATTGCTTCTTTGCCGTACCCAATTCTTTTACCTACCATGAGCGCAGCTACAAGCGCTGCGATACCAGCATTGATATGAACCACTGTGCCGCCTGCAAAATCTAGCGCACCTTTAGCCCAGAGCCAGCCCGCATTACCGATCACAGTTTCTAATGATTTAGCATCCGTGATTGCATCTGGACCGTCCCAATACCACACCATGTGTGCCATAGGTAAGTAAGCAAATGTAAACCAGATCACTAAGAATAGAAGGACTGCTGAAAATTTCATACGCTCAGCAAATGCACCAATAATCAAAGCGGGTGTAATCGCTGCGAAAGTTAATTGGAAAGCTACGAATATAAATTCAGGAATGACAACACCTTTACTGAATGTTGCGCCTACTGAATCTGGTGTAATGCCACTTAAGAATAATTTACTTAAGCCACCATAAAATGGGCTACCGCCTGTAAATGCAACGCTGTATCCGTAGATCGCCCATAAAACACCCATGAGTGAAAATACAACGAAAGTTTGCATGAGTACAGATAGCATATTTTTTGATCTGACTAAGCCACCATAGAAGAGTGCTAAGCCCGGAATCACCATTAAGGTGACAAGAACCGTAGCGACGATCATCCATGAAGTGTCACCTTTATTAGGAACAGGTGCAGGAGGCTCATCTTTTTTTGCTTCAGCAGGTTTTTCAGCGGGTGTTGCATCTGCCACTAAAGTTACAGCGTCAGCAGCTTTCACTGAAGTTGCTTCATCAGCAAAACTTGCACTTGTCATACCTAAGAAGTTTAGGCACAAGAAGCTAATTAATGCGAAAGTTGATAATAGTTTTTTCATAATTTGATCCTCTGATTAAAGAGCGTCCTCCCCAGTTTCACCAGTTCGTATGCGATAAACTTCTTCAAGTTCCATCACAAAAATTTTGCCATCACCGATTTTGCCGGTGAGCGCTGATTTTTGAATCGCTTCGACTGCGCGTTTGAGTAATTTATTTGGGATTGCTGCTTCGATTTTTACTTTAGGTAAAAAGTCGATGACGTATTCGGCGCCGCGATAAAGTTCCGTATGGCCTTTTTGACGACCAAATCCTTTGACTTCGGTCACTGTGATTCCCTGAACTCCAATGGAGGAGAGGGCTTCACGAACTTCATCTAGCTTAAACGGCTTGATGATTGCTGTTACAAATTTCATGTTAATTCCCCTTGAGGTTTATAAAAAATCAAGAAAGGGCCTTGGCCTTAGGCCCTTATCTTAACAATTGCTTTTAGAACGTTTTTTGAACGAACAAAGTACCAGTACTTTCGCCAATGTTTTTACCGTCGATTACCCAATTGTTATCTTTGCCATTTGCATATGACCAATAACCACCAACATTCACACCGTTAGAAAATGCTTTTTGTAAACCGAGCTTGTAATCTGTATAGCTTGGATCTGTGCCACTAACATTTTTATCAAATCCTTGGCGAGCTACGTGAACAATACCGCTTACGCCTGAAGCTAATCCGTCTTTAACACCTAATAAATCGCTGATAGGCGGGGTAACATTAAGTTCAGCGTAATAAGTGCCTCTTTCATGGGGATTGCCCCAAGCATCTTTGCTTACAACACTGGATATTTTTGCTTGTACCCAGTTGTAATTTAAAGCAGCATACAATTCTGTTGTATTTGATTCGCCAATTGTTGAGGGTGAGGTTTTGTTTCTATGGCCTTGGTAATAATACTGAAGTGCTCCAACATCAATGCCAAGACCTGTATCACCGAATGCATAGCGATAGCCACCATACAGGTCGATTTCTAAGCTGCCACCACTTGTATAGTAGCCATTGTTAGCTGCATTTTTATTGCCATCAGTTAACCAGCTGACATTAGAACCCCAAGCGCCAAGATAAAAACCACTTGAGTGCGTGAGATCAATACCACCTTGTAAGGCTGCATCGTGATTTGTTTGAGTTAAACCACGGAAAATATATTGGCTATAAAGACCAACGTTATATGCAACTGTTAAATCAGGTGCAGGCGCAGCGTCAGCTGCAAAAACAAATGCAGGTGCTGCAAGAGCGCCTAACACTGCTGTTGTAATTAGCGATTTACGCATTTTTAAAACTCCTTAGTTAAAATTTCCTGAAATATAATGTGACTAAATTATTATTGTATTCACACAATAATCTAAGCAATTACTGTGCCAACCTAATAATTATATAAAAAACAATGAGTTAGTCAATAACACCATAGATAGCAAAGAGCTAATATGCACTTAATGAGGGTTTAAATCTGATAAACTCTTGAAAACAAAGGAAATTTATTATGTTGAATAATGAAAAATTAAGAGAAATATCCAATAAAATCAGAGAGATAGTGAAGGATTCACCCCTACCAGATATCGAAAAGAATATCGATGCACTATTAAAGGGCATGTTCACTAAAATGGAGCTTGTAACTCGCGAAGAATTTGATGTTCAAACGGAAGTCTTAAAACGTACACGTCAAAAATTAGAAGAGCTAGAAAAGAAACTATCCGAGATTGAAGCAGGTAAAAAATAATTACTTTTAGGTTTCTTGTTACACTTTAGGCTAATCAACATGCCTAACTTATCTTATAAAAATTAGAATCCACAGGATTTCATGACCGATCAAGAAAAAATATTAAGAAAGCTTTTGGCTGAGCGTATTTTATTGTTGGATGGTGCCATGGGTACCATGATCCAGCAACATAAACTCACAGAAGAAGATTATCGCGGAGGCAGTGAAGGTCGTTTTGCGAAATTTTCAGGCCCCCAAGGGAAGCGTGAACTTTTTCTTAAAGGTAACAATGAATTATTGAGCCTTACTCAGCCGGAAATTATTCAAAGCATTCATGAGGCTTATTTAGAAGCAGGCTCTGACATTATTGAAACCAATACTTTTGGTGCAACAGAAATTGCACAAGAAGATTACTCAATGGCAGATTTAGCTTATGAAATGAATCTAGCTTCTGCCAAATTAGCGCGTCAGGCAGTAGATAAATTTTCAACGAAAGATAAACCTAGATTTGTAGCAGGCGCTGTTGGCCCTACACCTAAAACCGCATCGATTTCACCCGATGTGAATGATCCAGCCGCTCGAAACATTACATTTGAAGAATTAAAAAATAGTTATTTCAATCAAGTCAAAGCCCTCGTTGAAGGGGGTGTTGATATTCTTCTGGTTGAAACGATTTTTGACACGTTGAATTGTAAAGCTGCACTTTTTGCGATCGAAACCTATTTCGAAGAAAATAAAATACGTCTGCCGATTATGTTATCGGGGACTGTCACAGATGCATCGGGCCGTATTTTATCTGGTCAAACAGTTGCAGCGTTTTGGAATTCAGTGCGTCATGCAAAACCGTTGACCATTGGCCTTAACTGCGCATTAGGTGCAGCACTGATGAGACCATACGCTGAAGAATTATCGAATATTGCAGACACTTACATTTGTATTTACCCTAATGCAGGGCTGCCAAATCCAATGTCAGACACAGGCTTTGATGAAAAGCCGAAAGACACTTCATCTTTAATTAAAGAGTTTGCAACAAGCGGCTTCGTCAATATTGCAGGTGGTTGTTGCGGTACCACACCTGAACATATCAAAGCAATTGCAAACGAAATAAAAAATATCAAACCTCGAGAAATTCCAACCGTTGAAACAGTGACAAGACTATCAGGCCTCGAATCCTTTTTAATTAAAGATGATTCTTTATTTGTGAACGTTGGTGAAAGAACCAATGTAACAGGCTCAAAAGTATTTGCGAATTTAATTATTAACGAAAAATATGACGAAGCTTTATCTGTCGCGCGTCAGCAAGTTGAGAATGGCGCACAGATTATTGATATCAATATGGATGAAGGGATGCTTGATGCTGTAAAAGCGATGAAGCATTTCTTAAACCTAGTTTCATCAGAACCTGATATTGCACGCATTCCTATCATGATTGATTCCTCGAAATGGGATGTCATCGAAGCAGGACTTCAATGTGTTCAAGGCAAGGCGATTGTAAATTCGATTTCACTCAAAGAAGGCGAAGCTGAATTTATCCGCCAAGCTAAATTATGTCGACGTTATGGTGCGGCAGTCATTGTGATGGCTTTTGATGAAAAAGGACAAGCTGATACTTTTAAACGAAAAACAGAAATTTGTAAGCGAGCATACGACTTATTAATTTCAGCAATTAATTTTCCTCCTGAAGATATTATTTTTGATCCCAATATTTTTGCAATTGCGACAGGTATCGAAGAACACAATAATTACGCCGTTGATTTTATTAATGCGACGAGATGGATTAAGGAAAATCTTCCACACGCAAAAATTTCAGGTGGCGTATCAAATGTAAGCTTTAGTTTTAGAGGTAATGATGCAGCGCGCGAAGCTATTCACACAGTCTTTTTATATCATGCCATCAAAGCCGGATTATCCA
>SESD01000497.1_pt1 | contig 24302 bp, 21 predicted proteins | sample 3171411 | NCBI WGS metagenome assembly SESD01 (sample SAMN06051880, study PRJNA518727) | freshwater metagenome | biome: subpolar coniferous forest; feature: holomictic lake; material: water; isolation source: holomictic Lake 442, 16.5 m depth | place: Canada: near Kenora, Ontario | collected...
TAGTGAACGCCGCACGCGAGACTGCCGATAGCATTTGCACCGAAGCCGTCGAATCAATCGCCCCCGCAGCGGTTGAGATGGTTTCCGCAGCACTGGTAACGCTTGCACGCACGCCAAACTTAGCACTCTATGAGCAACGCTATCGCGACGATTTGCTGGGTACGCGGCGACTTGCACAGCCTGGCGGTGCATCCGTGGAATCGATGCACAGTGATTTTCGGCACTGTCCCACCAGTGTCCCATGAAGGTTTCTATGGGACTGAAACAAAAACAGCTTTACGCCAGCAAAGCCGCTCTGTGACTGGTGGTGCCCGGAGCCGGACTTGAACCGGCATGGCTTGCGCCGAGGGATTTTAAGTCCCTTGTGTCTACCAATTTCACCATCCGGGCAATCAACTTATAAGCGCTTTTTTTCGACTGCGGGTGACCCGGAACAACAGGATCGCCCCGCTGAACGGGGCAAAAACGGGGCAAGATTTCGCGGCCGGGCGCATGGTGTGCATTTTAGGCTATGCAGTGCCGGCGCGCTTGTCGAAACGGCGCATGGCGCTGATGCCGAGCCTTCCGAACAGCACCTGCATGGTCAAATTGGTGTCGATCTGCGCCGTCCGGATATGGCCCGACACTCACTTGCTCTTGCGCTGTCGGTCGAACTTTCGCCAATATTGGAACTCGTCTTCATGAATCTCGATGTCGATCTCCGCAATGCGGGATTGGATGTTTCCCTGCACGTCAGCAACCGCCTTGTTGTAGACGATGGGACCAAGCTCTTCCAGGAAGAAGCTGAGCAGCGCACCGGCAGTCACATTTCCAATCGGCTCTTCCATGTTCTCCCGGAAGTAGCGTTCGATTGAGACGATGACTTCTTTCCTTGCTTCCTTGGAGATTTCGATGGTCATGTTTGGTAGAAAGTTCTGGCTTGGGGTGAGTTCGAGCTTGAGTTCGATCGGGAGTAGTTCTCCGGTCAGCTTCCTGCAATATAGTGCCGTGCCAGCCGGATCGTTCTGATCCGTCGGGTTCCGACCGACCGGACACAGGTCGCATTGTAGTGGCCGAAACCGTGAATGAGCTTGAATGGCCGAGGTATCCCGGTGTCGCCCCGGAAGCGATGTTGCGGATGATCGGTGAGCATGAATTGCGGCCGGTCGTACACGCGCACTGAGCCGGTTTGCCCGGGCAACGCAGATTGCATTTCATGAATTGGACGGGTGGTATGCGACCATCAACTTCAAGCAGAGGGAAGAAAACATGAAGCGACTTGAAAACAGAGTGGCACTGATCACCGGAGCAGGGGCCGGCATAGGCAAAGGCATCGCCCGTCGCCTTGCCGCCGAAGGCGCAGCCGTACTGGTGGCGGAGTACAACGAGGCCACGGGTGCGGCGGTGGCCGAGGAACTGCGGCGGGATTTCGGCGCCCGGGCCGAGTTCTGTCGCGTCGATGTCAGCGACAAGGCGCAGGTGGAGGGCGCGGTGGCGACGGCCGTCAAGTCCTTTGGCAAGATCGACATTCTGGTCAACAACGCCTGGGCGGGGCGGCCGGGGTCTATCGGCTTCGGTCCGGTCGAAAGCAAGACCGACGAAGACATGGAGCATGCCTTCCGCATGGGCTACATGGCCGCCTTCTGGGCCATGAAAGCGGTCTTTCCCCACATGCGCGATCAGCGCTGGGGGCGCATCATCAGCCTTGCCTCGCTCAACGGCGTCAATGCCCACATGCACACGGTCGACTACAACTCGGCCAAGGAAGCACTGCGTGCCCTGACACGCACGGCGGCGCGGGAATGGGCCAGGCACCAGATCTGCTGCAACATCCTCTGCCCGGCGGCCGCGACCGAAGCTTTCAAGGCCTTCGCCACGGCGAATCCCGGGAACGCTGCGGCCATCACCAAGGCGAATCCGATGGGGCGCATGGGAGACCCCGAGTTCGACATCGGCGGCGTCGCCCTCTTTCTCGCCAGCGAGGATGCCCGCTACCTGACCGGGAACACGCTGTTCGTCGACGGCGGCGGACATATCAACGGCGTTGCCTGGGCGCCCGAGGGCGCCTGATCCGATACTGACAAAGGACCACACTCATGGACAAAAAACACGTCGGCAAGGTCACGGTGATTGCAGGGGGCGGCGCCACCATGCGCTGACGCATGACGCACCTCCCGGCGATACACTGGCGGCCCGAACGGCTACGGCCATGCGAGCGGGCTGGTCACCCACTCCGAGTGCAACGCCTGCAACGGCTGCGTGCCATACAACTACCATCGCGAAGGCGTGCGCTGCATCGAGAACCGGACTTAAGCACTGATTAAACCATCATGATCTTCTACTTCGACTTCACCATCTGGCTCAAGCTGATTCGCCTGGTTGCCGGGGAGCCAAAGCCACACCGGCGCCGCACGCAGTACCGCCATCTCCTGCTGACCGTGCCGCTGCGGGCCGTGCTGCACGCGATCTTCTTCTTTCTCGACGGACTGCTCTTCCCCGGCCTGTGGCTGGTGAAGATCAAGACCCCGGTGTTCCTCATCGGCCATGCGCGCAGCGGCACCACCCTCGCCCACCGCCTGATGTGCGCCGACGAGCGCTTCAGCGCCTTCAAGTACTACGAACTGCTGCTGCCCTCGCTGATCGAGAAGAAGCTCGTGCGCCTGGTCGCCCGGCTGGACCGCAGCCTGCTCGGCCGCCGCCTCGAGCGCCGGCTGCAGGCCTGGGAAGAGAAGAACTTCGGCCCGATGAAGCACATCCACAAGATGGGTCTGACCATCCCCGAGGAGGACGACCTGGTGCTCTTCAGTTCCTGCGCGTCCGGCTTCTGGGCCACGCGCATGCCCAACCTCGGCGACCTCGACTTCTTCCACATCGACCAGCGCCCCCCCGCCAGCCGCCGCCGGCTGATGGGCTTCTATCGCCAGTGCATCCGGCGCCAGCTCTACCTGAACGGCGGCAATCTCATCCACCTGAGCAAGAACCCGACCTTCTGCGGCCGCGTCGAGTCTATCCTCGAAGCCTTTCCCGACGCGCGCATCGCCATCCTCTACCGCAATCCCTACGAAACCATCCCCAGCCTGCTCAAGCTGCTGCAGACCAGCTGGAAACTGCGGGGCGACGTCGATGCGGCAAAGACGCGGGAGTCCTCGCGCGCCATGGTGGAACTGTCCTTCGAATCCTACCTCCACCCCGAGGAAGTGCTCTCCCGCCATCCCGAAGTGCCCTGTGCCGTGATCGACTACCGGCAACTCGTCGCCGAACCCAAAGCCACCATCGAGAAGGTCTATGCCGACCTCGGCATGGACATGAGCGACAGCTATCGCGCCGCCTTGCAGAAGGAACAGGACAAGGCGCGCAAACACGAAACCGAACACCGCTACAGCCTGGCCGAGTTCGGCCTCGACGACGAAGAAATCCACCGTCGCCTGGCACCGCTGTTCAAGAAATTCGACTGGGACGCCGCGGCCCCGGCCGCAGCCAAATAGGAGACCCGCATGCCCACGCTTCCCTTTCCACCCCCCGACGCCGCCACCCTGGCCGCCGCGACGCAGTTGAGGACATCCTGGGACACGCTGATCGCCCAACTGCAGGAAGCGCGCAATGCCATCGACGACCCTGCGCTGTGGCCGGCTCCGGCGACCCCGCGCAACCTCGCCGAAGGCTACCGCTACGTGATGGGCTTCCTCTACGGCTCCATCGCCCGCGGCCTCGGCCCGACGCAGGAATTCCCCTACTTCGTGCGCTGCATCCAGCCCCTCAACCGCTCCACCATCGACAATGCCGACGCCATCTACCTGGCGGCGCCCATCGACGGCAACTACAGCTACACCATCCGCGGCAAGGCCGGCGACACGCGCCACTGGCGCGGCGAGCCGCCGGTCAGGGAAGGCCGCAAGGCGCCCCATTACGTGATCTTCGAGGCGCCCAGCGGCTACTCGGGTGACAGCGGCAGCATCAAGGAAATGAAGCCGGGCAGTCGCGCCAACTGCGATGTCCTCGACTGCACCAGGCTCCAGGTGAATCCCGACGGCAGCTTCGAAATCCTCCTGGCGCCGGAGCGGCCCGCAGGCCATACCGGCAACTACATGCGCACCCGCGTCACCCGGACCCGCACCCGCAACGACGGCAGCACGGAGTCCAGGGAGTACGTGACCCAGCTGGTCATGATGCGCGAACTCTTCTGCGACTGGGAACACGAGGATCTGCTCGACCTCTTCATCTATCGCAACGACCTCCTTGGCCAGGCCATGCCCGCCTACACACCCGAACTGGCGGCGCAGCAGATGGAGGACGTCGGCCGCTTCACGCGCAATCAGGTGCATTTCTGGAACGAGTTCTACGCCATCACCTGCGAGGCCTACGGCGACATGAACGGCGACGGCAAGTGCTTCATGCCGCGCAACGACTTCAACCGTCCGAACGCGGCCTCGCTGGCCACGGCGGGGGGCATGGCCACCAACATCTATTGCGGCGGCATCTACGAACTGGAACCCGACGAAGCCATGATCGTCGAGCTGAACCAGCCTGTCGAGCCCCTCTACATCGGCTTCCACCTCGGCAACATGTGGGGCGAGTCCCTCGACTTCGCCAACTACCAGAGCAGCCTCAACGCACTCCAGGCCCATCGCGATGCCGACAATGTCCTGCGCTACGTGATCTCCCACCGGGACCCTGGCGTAGCCAACTGGGTGGATACCACCGGCCACCCCGAGGGCTACATGGCGGTGCGCTGGGCCTATGCCGTCAAACCCAAGGAGAACCTGCCCTGGGCCACGGCGAAGATAGTGAAACTGGCCGAAGTGTTGCAGCACCTGCCCGCGGCAACCCGCCTGATCACGCCGGAACAACGCTGCGCCGAAATCGCCATCCGCCAGGAACACGTGCAGCGCCGCTATCGCCAGCACTGAATTCAACCCGCCTCAACAGAGCCGTGCGAAAGGAAAGAAACAGCATGCCGCAAAGACTCGTCGGAAAAGTGGCCATCGTCACCGGCGCCAGCCGCGGCATCGGTGCGGCAATCGCCAAGCGCCTCGCGGCCGAAGGCGCCAAAGTGGCCCTGGTGGCACGTACCGTGGAGGCCGGCACCAGCCGCCTGGCGGGCTCCCTCAACGAGACCGCCGACTGGATCAGGAGCCATGGCGGCGAATGCCTCTGCATCGGCGCCAACCTGGCGAAGGAGGAACAGCGCAGCCATATCGTGCCGCAGACCATCGCCGGATTCGGCGCTGTCGACATCGTGATCAACAACGCCGCCTGGTGCCGCTATCAGACCACCCATGAACAGACCCTGAAGGACGTCCGCCAGACCTTCGAGATCAATGTCGTCGCGCCGCTGCAACTGACGGCGCAGGCGCTTCCGAGCATGAAGGAGAGGGGAGCCGGCTGGGTGGTGAATCTCTCCAGCGCCACGGTGAACCATCCCAAACCCGCCCCCTACGACTTCAGCGAGCGTTACACGAAGTTCAATCTCAATGACGGTCCCTCGATCTACGCCGCGAGCAAGGCGGCGCTGGAGCGGATGACCGCAGGCCAGGCCATCGAACTGGCGCAGTTCAATGTCGCCGTCAATACCCTGGCGCCGGTGGAAGCGGTGATGAGCGAAGGCGCGATTGCCATCGGCACGGTGGACGCGGTGGCGCATCTGGAGCCCGAGGAAGCCATGGCCGAGGCCGCCCTCGAACTGAGTTGCCGTCCGGCGCACCAGTTGTCCGGCCGCATCCTGCTCAGCCTCGATCTGCTGCGGGAGTTGGGCATCCACACGGTGAAGACCCTGGATGGCCGCGAAACCCTGCCCGACTACACCTTCTAGCGGAAACGAAGCAGAGCGATGTATCAAGTGAATCTGGAATACGCCATGTCCTGGCCGGGGATCGCCGTCGAACTCTGGCCAGTCCGCGAAGTCCCCGCGGCAGCGCTAATTGTGTACGCCGCCGTCCACCTTGACCACCTCGCCGGTCATGTGGCCGCCGTCTGCCGAGGCAAGCATGGCAATGACCGCCGCCACATGCTCCGGTTGGCCGAACGCGCGGTCAGGGCGACTCAGATGCGCGAACAAGGAAAGATCGAGACCGTCCATGCGTCCGCCCTGCTCAACCGTCATCGGCGTCACGATGCCGCCGGGAGCCACGGCATTGACACGGACACCCTGCTTCATATATTCCCAGGCCAGGGTGCGGGTCAAGGCAAAAACGCCCCCCTTGCTCGCTGCATAGGCGGCCATATAGGGGTGGCCGAACAGGGACGAGGTCGACGCCGCATTGACGATATTGCCCCGCGACTTGAGCAGATGCGGCAGAGCCTCCCGGCAAAACAGGAAGGTGCCGATCAGATTGACGTTGAGCACAGCCTGAAAGAGATCGAGCGATGTCTCGGTGGTGGCCTGCGAACGCAGAATGCCAGCCATGTTGACGAGGACGTCGAGGCGCCCTTCCGCGGCTATGACATCGGCCACGATCTTCTTTACCGTGGCTTCATCGGCGACGGAGCCGAGCATATAACGGGCTTTGCCGCCCGACGCGGCGTTGGCCGTGGCTTTCGTCACCGTTTCATTGAGACCGCCCTCATTGGTGTCTACGCCGATGACGTTGCCACCCTCGGATACCAAACGCACTACCGTGGCCTGACCGATGCCGGATGCGGCACCGGTGACGATGACGGTTTTTTCGGCAAAGCGTAAAGCTGGATTCATGGGACTTTCTCCTTGGTTATCCGGACAGGCATCGCACGCGCAATGTTCGCTTGCGGCTTGCATCAACGGCATCGTCCGACGGGACTAAGAATCGTGTTACCTGACCGGTAACAGCCCGTTCCTTCAGCCTGAGCGCTGCGGCAGAATCCGGCGGCTTGCATTGCACCCGGGCGGAGATGTTTCGCAGCCGCGGGCAGAAGAACATAGTTGCCAGCGCTTCATCTCAAATAGACTTGTTGGTAAGCTCTCACGACTACCGGAGAAGAAGCAAGAAAAATGACACGCTTCATCGCATATAACGGCGACGCCGACGGTCTCTGCGCGTTGCAGCAACTGCGCCTGGCCGAGCCCGGGCCGGTGACCCTGATCACCGGCGTCAAGCGCGACATCAAGTTGCTCGACCGCGTCAAGGCCGGCAATGGCGATGAGGTCACGGTACTGGACATATCGCTGGACAGCAATCGAGCCGGTCTGATGGGACTCCTGGAATGCGGCGCCAGGCTGCGCTATTTCGATCATCATCACGCCGGAGAGATCCCGTCCAGCCGGTACCTGAAGGCATACATCGACCCCGCTGCCGATGTCTGTACCAGCATCCTGGTCGATCGCTACCTGCAGGGAAGATTCCGCCGCTGGGCCGTCGTCGCCGCCTTCGGCGACAATCTGCCCGCGGTCGGCGCCGCCCTCGGCCAGGCCGCCGGCCTCGATGCGCCCCGCTTGGCCGTACTCGAAGAACTCGGCGTCTGCCTCAACTACAACGCCTACGGCGACAGCATCGCCGATCTGCACTTCGATCCGGCGCTGCTTGCCGAACAGATACTGCCTTATGCCGATCCACTGGAATTCGCACAGTTTTCCCCGGCCTATGCCCGCCTCTCCGGCGGCTATGCCGAAGACATGAGCAAGGCGCGCCGCCTCTCACCGCTGCGCGAAACTGCCGCAACGCATGTGGTTCTCCTGCCCGACGAACCCTGGGCGCGGCGCGCCATCGGTGTGCTGGCCAACGAATTGATCCGGAGCCTGGGCAACAAGGCACTGGCCATCCTTTCCCCCAACGCCCGCGGCGGCTACACGGTCAGCGTGCGCGTTCCGGCGCAGAGCAAGACCGGCGCCGACGACTTCTGTCGCCGCTTCGACACGGGCGGCGGGCGCAAGACTGCGGGTGGCATCAATCAGCTGCCGAAATCGGACGTCGACAGCTTCTGCACCAGCTTCGATGCCTGCTACGCATAGCGGGCATCGATGGCAAGGCGAACAACTGCTTCACCCTGCAATCAAAACCTATTGTGCGCAGTCTCAATTGCGCTCGATCGAGTCCGGCAACGGATGGTTTGAACTCACATCAACGGCGTTTCGTGTCCGTTTTTGTGTGGCAAACGAGCCGTTTCGAGGGGTAATCAAGCAGACCGGAGAGTTCGGTTTCCAGCTAACCAATTGATTATTTGGAGGCGCGACCCGGAATCGAACCGAGGTACACGGCTTTGCAGGCCGCTGCATAACCACTCTGCCATCGCGCCAGGGTCGAAAGACCGTGACTGAAACTAATCGCCTGAATACATAAAAGGGAAAGCGCCGAAACGCTTTCCCTTGGTATTCTGGAGCGGGAGAAGAGTCTCGAACTCTCGACCTCAACCTTGGCAAGGTTGCGCTCTACCAACTGAGCTACTCCCGCAGAACAGGCGCGCATTATAGCCTCAGCTTTCGCTGTGTCAACGACTGCGCGCGGAGATTTCCGGCCACGCCTTCTGCAAGTAGTAAACCATCGACCACAGCGTAAGCACGACTGCAATCCACAGCGACCAGGTACCGAGAAGATGGACGTCGACAGGACCCAGCGGCATGTTCCACAGCAGCATCGGGATGGCCGTCATCTGTGCAATGGTCTTCAGTTTTCCGATCAGGGACACGGCGACGCTCCTGCCGGCGCCGATTCGTGCCATCCATTCGCGCAAGGCCGAAATCGCAATCTCGCGACCGATGATGATGAAGGCCAGGATGGCATCGGCGCGGTTCAATTCCACCAGCATGACCAGCGCCGCGGCGACCATCAGCTTGTCCGCGACCGGATCGAGGAAAGCGCCGAAGGCCGACGTCTGGTTCAGCTTGCGCGCCAGCCAGCCGTCAATCCAGTCGGTGATGGCCGCTACCAGGAACGCGCCGGTCGCCAGAATATTCTGTTCGGCTGCCGTCAGCGGCAGGTAGAACACGCCCACCACCACGGGAATGAGAAGAATGCGCGCCCAGGTCAGCAAGTTCGGAATGTTCAGCGGCATGTCATCTCAGCTGTTTGTGTATTTCTTCCGCCAGACGCCGCGAGATGCCATCGACGCGGCAAAGATCCTCGATCGTCGCCGCCTTCACCCCGTCCAGGCCGCCGAACTGGGCCAGCAGTTTCTTGCGCCGCGCCGGCCCGATGCCCGCCACATCTTCCAGCTTGGAGCGGCCCCTTGGCCTGGCGCGCCGCGCCCGGTGGCCGACGATGGCGAAGCGGTGCGCCTCGTCGCGTATTTCCTGTATCAGATGGAAGCCCGGATGATCCATGCCCAATTGTAGCGGCAGGCTGCGTCCATGAACGAAGAGTGTTTCCAGTCCCGGCTTGCGCTCCTCGCCCTTGGCGACGCCGATGCTCGCCAGATGGTCCAGACCCAGTTCGGCAAACACCTCGCGCGCCACGCCGTGCTGCCCCTTGCCGCCGTCGATCAGGATCAGGTCAGGCGCCGGTGTCTCGCCCGTGGCGACCTTCTCATAGCGCCGCGTCAGGGCCTGGCGCATCGCGGCGTAGTCATCGCCGGGCGTGATGCCGTCGATGTTCATGCGGCGGTAGTCGCCCTTCTTCATCGCACCATCGACGCACACCACGCAGGACGCCACGGTGCCCTCGCCCATGGTGTGGCTGATGTCGAAGCATTCGATGCGGCGCGGCGGCTCGGGCATGTCGAGCGCCTCCTGCAGGGCCGCCAGACGTCCGCTGCTGCGGGTCTTGGCCTGCCAGCGGGCCTGCACTGCAAGCCGGGCATTGGTCATCGCCATCTCGACCCAGGCGCGTTCCATCTCGTTCTTCGGCGGCCCGGCATTGACGCCGTCGGCAACATCTTCCAGCGGCCAGGCACTCAGCAGTACCCGGGCCGGGGGTGGATGCGCGGCGTAGTGCTGGGCAACGAAGGCCGCCAGGCCCTCGGCGGCTTCCGCTTCAGCCGCCGCCTGCGGAAAGTACGCCCTGTCGCCAAGGTGGAGGCCGCCGCGCACCATGGCCAGGTTGACGCACAGGCTGCTGCGTTCGACCACCGCGGCAATGATGTCGACGTCGGCGTCCCGCGGCGAACTGACGTACTGGCGGTGCAGCACCGCCTGCAGCGCCCTGACCTGATCGCGCAAGGCCGCAGCCTCCTCGAAGCGCAGCGCCGTCGCCTCCTCTTCCATCTGCCGCGTCAGGCCTTCGATCACCTCGGAGTGCCGGCCGCGCAGGAACAGTTCCGCCAGTGCCACGTCAGCCGCATAGTCCTGCGCCGAAACCAGGCCGACGCAGGGCGCCTTGCAGCGCTTGATCTGGTGCATCAGGCAGGGGCGCGAGCGGTGAGCGAACACCGCCTCTTCACAGGTGCGCAGCAGAAAGCTTTTCTGGATCAGCTGAATGCTCTCGCGCACCGCCAGGCCGTTGGGAAATGGCCCGAAGTAATGCGACTTCTTTTCGAAACTGCCGCGGTGATAGAACAGTCGCGGGAACCCGCTGCCGCCGTCTTTGCCACCGATGCCGATATAGGGATAAGACTTGTCGTCGCGGAACAGGATGTTGTACTTCGGCGCCAGCTTCTTGATCAGGGTGTTTTCCAGGATCAGCGCCTCGGCCTCGGAGCGCGTCGCCGTTACTTCCATGGCCGCCACCTGCTGCAGCATCAGGGCGATGCGCGGACTGTGGCCGGTCTTCTGGAAGTAGGAGGAAACGCGCTTCTTGAGATTCTTCGCCTTGCCGACATACAGGACCAGACCCTCCGCATCGAGCATGCGGTAGACGCCCGGCGCATCCGTCAGCGTGGCGAGAAACTCGCGGCTGTCGAAGCCTTCGACGGCAGGCGCGGGCCTAGCCGAGTTCGGCGCGGATGCTGCGGAAGACATCCTGAAAACCGGCGCTGGTAAGACGGCGCGTCTGCGTGTTGTAGCGGCTGCAATGGTAGCTGTCGATCAGCACGCGGCCGTCGGGCAACGCATGGCGCGCGCCGTGGCCAAAGGCAAACGCCGACTGCTTCAGGCCCGACGCCATGAGCACCGCCTTGTGCGCCACCAGTCCGAGCGCGAGAATCACCCGCACTTCCGGCGCCGCGCGCAACTCGGCCGCCAGATAACGGTTGCAGGTCCTGATCTCGGAAGGCTCCGGTTTGTTTTCCGGCGGCAGGCATTTCACCGCATTGGTGATGCGGCAGTCGTTGAGCGTCAGTTCGTCGTCGGCCGCCAGCGATACCGGCTGTGAGCCGAAGCTGAAAGCGTGCAGGGTCTGGTAGAGCAGGATGCCGGCATGATCGCCGGTAAAGGGACGCCCGGTGCGGTTGGCGCCATGCATGCCGGGCGCCAGGCCGACGATCAACAGCCGCGCCCGCGGATCGCCGAAGGGCAGCACCGCGCGGCCGTGATAGTCCGGGTTGCGGCTGCGCACCTCGGCCAGAAACCCGGCAAGACGGGGACAGTCGGTACAGCGCAGGAGTGGATTCATTCGGCTAGGATACCGCCTCGCCATGATCAACAAGCCAACTCACTGTGACATTTTCTGCACCGTCGTCGACAACTACGGCGACGCCGGCGTCTGCTGGCGGCTGGCACGGCAGTTGGCCGATGAATACGGCTGGCGGCTGCGACTGTGGATTGATGACATGGCCCCCTTGCGGCAACTCGCCCCGGATTACGCCGCGGGTCCGGTCGAAGTGAGGGCATGGACCGCCCCCTGGCTTGCCACGGACTGCGCCGACGTGGTCATCGAAGCCTTCGCCTGCGAACTGCCGGCAGCCTATGTCGAAACCATGGCGCAGCGCCCCCGCCCCCCCGTCTGGCTCAACCTCGAATACCTCTCGGCCGAAAACTGGGTCGCCGGTTGCCACGCCATGAGTTCGCCGCATACGCGGCTGCCGCTGCTCAAGCACTTTTTCTTTCCCGGCTTCACCGCGAACAGCGGCGGTCTGCTGCGCGAGCAGGACTACGAGGCGCGACGCCAGGCCTTCGATGCAAAGGCCTTCCGCGCCGAGTTCGGCCTGCCGGCGGCAGCACAGGATGAACTGACGATTTCGCTGTTCAGCTACCCCAACCCGGCGCTGCCTGAACTGATGCGGGCCTGGGCTGCATCACCCCGGCCGGTCCGCCTGCTGCGACCGGGCAGCAGCGAGACGCCGCGGAGCAGCGGCAATCTGAGCGTGCATAACCTGCCATTTCTTCCCCAGGTCCGCTACGACGAACTGCTCTGGGCCTGCGATCTCAATTTTGTCCGTGGCGAGGATTCCTTCGTCCGCGCCCAGTGGGCGGGCAAGCCCTTCGTCTGGCAGATCTATCCGCAGGCCGGCGATGCCCATCAGGCAAAGCTCGATGCCTTTCTCGCCATCCACCCCGCCGGACCCGGCTTGAAAGCCTTCTGGCAGGCCTGGAATGGTGGCGGCACGCCGCCCTGGGAGGATTTCGCCGCGAGCCTGCCCGGCCTCGCCGCACCGATGCAGCAATGGGCCAACGAGCTTGCGGCCGGTCCCGATCTTGCAAGCCGGCTTGTGCAGTTCTGCATTGAAAGGCTAAAATAGCCGGTTATCAATTTCAGCCTCAGGAAGTTACGTCATGAAAACCGCCCAGGAACTCCGCGCCGGCAACGTCGTATTGGTAGGCAACGACCCGCTCGTCGTGCAAAAGGCCGAATACAACAAGGGCGGCCGCAGTTCTGCCGTCGTCAAGTTCAAATTCAAGAATCTGCTCACGGGCGCCGCGTCGGAGGCCATCTACAAGGCCGACGACAAGTTCGAGCAGGTGGTGCCCGAGCGCAAGGAATGCACCTATTCCTACTTCGCCGACCCGATGTACGTGTTCATGGACGCCGAGTACAACCAGTACGAGGTCGAAGGCGAAAACATGAGCGACGCGGTGAATTACCTCGAGGACGGCATGCCCGTCGAAGTGGTTTTCTACGATGACAAACCCATCTCGGTCGAGATGCCCAACAGCGTCGTGCGCGAAGTGATCTACACCGAACCCGCGGTAAAGGGCGACACCTCCGGCAAGGTCATGAAGCCGGCCAAGATCAGCACCGGGATGGAACTTCCCGTACCGCTGTTCGTCGAGATCGGCAACAGGATCGAAATCGACACGCGCACCGGCGAATACAAGAACCGCGTCATCAAGTAACCCGGTTCCGGCCGCATCAGGCAAGACAACGGGCAGCCAAGGCTGCCCGTTGTCATTTCAGGGACGCATTCGCCATTACCGCCAAAGCCGCGCTCCATGCTTCGCGGCAGTGGCTGGAGCCGGCGTCCGCGGCGATAAGCGGGTCAGCCGCCGGCCAGCGCCCGCTCGGCCAGTTGCACCCAGTAGCGGATGCCGGTGGCGATGATGTCATCATTGAAATCGTAGTGCGGGCTGTGCAGCATGCAGCCGCCCTCGCCCGGGCCATTGCCCAGCCAGACATAGCAGGCCGGCACCACCCGCGCCATGTAGGCAAAATCCTCGGCCCCCATGCTCGGCGCCAGATGCGTCAGCACCCGCTCGTCCCCGGCCACATGGCGCGCCGCTTCGCGCGCAATGCAGGTCGCTTGCACCGCATTGACGGTCGGCGGATAGCCGCGCTCATAGCGCAAATCGATGCTCACCCGGTAGGTCGCCTCGATGCCGCTGCAGATGCGCCGCAAGCCGGCCTCGAGGGCATCCTGCAACTCGCCGTCGAGGGTGCGCACGGTGCCGCCAAGTCGGGCAGTCTCGGGCAGCACGTTGTCGGCATGACCGGCATGGAAACGTGTGACGCTGACCACCGCCGCGGCCAGGGGATCGGTGTTGCGCGAAACCAGCGACTGCAACGCCTGCACCAGCGCGCTGCCGGCCAGCACCACATCGACCGCCTGATGCGGCATCGCGGCGTGACCGCCACGGCCGGTGATCGCGATTTCGAAGCAATCGGTGCCGGCCATCACCGGACCCTCGGTGACGCCTATGCTGCCGGCCGCCAGACCCGGCCAGTTGTGCAGGCCGAACACCATGTCCATCGGGAAGCGCTGGAACAAGCCTTCCTCCACCATCAAGCGACCGCCGCCTTCGTGCTCTTCCGCCGGCTGGAAGATGAAATACACCGTGCCGTCGAAGTTTCGCATCCGGCACAGGGCTTCTGCCGCTCCAAGCAGCATCGCCGTATGGCCGTCATGGCCGCAGGCATGCATCTTTCCTTCGTGCGTCGAATGGTGCGGAAAGCTATTCAGTTCCGCCAGCGGCAGCGCATCCATGTCGGCGCGCAACCCGATCGCGCGCTTGCCGGTACCGAGCGACAACTTCGCCACCACTCCGGTGCGGGCGATGCCGCGATGGACCTCGAGGCCGAGGCCGTCGAGATACGCTGCGACCTTCTCCGCCGTGCGCTTCTCGTCGAAAGCCAACTCGGGATGGGCGTGAATATCGCGGCGCAGCGCGGCGATTTTCGGCGTCAGAATCGGCAACAGTTCGTTGATCATGGCAGAGTCCCGGTGTCAGGCCGTCAATCCTAGCCCAAACCGGTGGCTTGTATGCGAACTGCACGTTTTGGTTGCCGCCGCTGTGCCTGGACTTTGCCGAACCCCTGCCAAAGCCGTGCGCCCTGCGTCTTCCCGGATCATGCCTTGCTAGAATGACCTTCCGCCGAAACCACGCCTGCGCCACCTGACCGAATGAGAATCCTGACCATCGCGCTGACCTTGCTGCTGCTTCCGCTCGCCCCTGCGCACGCCGGCAAGACGCTCGACCAGATCAGGCAGCGGGCACAAGTGGTATGCGGCGTCAGCACAGGGGTCATCGGTTTTTCCTCGGCCGACAGCCGGGGCCGCTGGAACGGACTCGATGTCGATGTCTGCCGCGCCATTGCCGCGGCGGTGCTGAACGATCCGGACAAGGTCAAGTATGTTCCGCTCAACGCACAGCAGCGCTTCACCGCCCTGCAGTCCGGGGAAGTCGATCTGCTGTCGCGCAACACGACCTGGACGCTGACGCGGGATGCCTCGCTGGGCCTGCATTTCACCGCCGTCACCTATTACGATGGACAGGGCTTTCTGGTGCCGAAGAAACTCAGGATCACCAGCGCCAGGCAATTGAAGAACGCCGAGATCTGCGTGCAGTCGGGCACCACGACGGAGAAGAACCTGAGCGACTGGTTCAAGGCCCAGGGCATCAAAATCAAGCCGGTGGTGTTCGAGAAATTCGAGGCCTCGATCAAAGCTTTCTTCAGCGGCCGCTGCCAGGCCTACACCACCGACGCCTCGGCGCTGGCCTTCATCCGCAGCAAGGAGGCGCCGCAGCCGGACGATTACATGGTCCTGCCCGAACTGATCTCCAAGGAACCGCTGGGACCGGTGGTGCGGCGCGGCGATGACGAATGGTTCGCCATCGTCAAGTGGGTGATCTTCGCCCTGATCGAGGCCGAGGAATACGGCATCACCCAGGCCAATGTCGAACAGATGAAGGCCGGCGGCGATCCGGCCGTGCAGCGCCTGCTCGGCAGCGCCGAGGACAGCGGCAAACTGCTCGGCCTCGACCGCGACTGGGCGGCGCGCGCCTTGAAGGCAGTCGGCAACTATGGCGAAATGTTCCAGCGCAATGTCGGCAGCGCCTCGCCGCTCAAGCTGCCGCGCGGCGCCAACGCGCTGTGGAACAAGGGCGGTCTGATGTATGCGCCGCCGATCCGCTGAAGCGGTGGATTCAGGCCCGAGCCGGCGCCATCTGGCAACCCAGGCGCTGCTCGCCGCCGGGCTGCTGGCGCTGCTGTGGTGGCTGCTCGACGTCACCGCCGGCAACATGCAGGAGCGCGGCATCCGCAGCGGCTTCGGCTTTCTGCTCGAACCCGCCGGCTTTGCCATCGGCGAAAGCCTGCTGCCCTTCGATTCCGCCGACAGTACGCTGCGGGCGCTGGCGGCAGGTCTCGCCAATACCCTGCGCGCGGCATTGCCGGCAATCGTTGCCAGCACGGTCCTCGGCACCCTGATCGGCCTCGGCCGGCTGTCGTCCAATCTGCTGCTGCGCGGACTGTGTGCCGCCTACGTCGAAACCCTGCGCAACGTGCCGCTGCTGCTGCAACTGCTGGCCTGGTACTTCGTCATCACCGACCTGCTGCCGATGTCCAGCGAAGCCCTGCAACTTGCGCCGCACGTCTTCCTCGGCAAGAGCGGCCTGTCGCTGCCCTGGCCGGGCAGCGACGGCGCGCTGCCCGATCTGCCGCAGCGCGGCGAAATGGGCATCAGCGGCGGCGCGGCGCTGACCCCGGAGTTCCTCGCCCTGCTGCTGGGACTGAGCCTCTACACCGCCGCCTATGTCGCCGAAACGGTACGCGCCGGAATCCTGTCGCTGCCGCGCGGGCAAAGCGATGCCGCGCTGGCGCTGGGACTGACGCGGCTCCAGATGTTTCGCCTGGTGTTGCTGCCGCAGGCTTTGCGCAGCATCATCCCGCCGCTGACCAACCAGCACCTGAGCCTGACCAAGAACGCCTCGCTGGCGGTGGCCATCGGCTATCCCGACCTGGTATCGGTGGCCAATACCACCCTCAACCAGACCGGGCGCGCCGCCGAATGCATTGCCCTGATCATGGCGGTATATCTGATTCTCTCGCTGCTCACCGCCTGGCTCGGCAGCTGGCTGGAGCGCCGCACCGGGCGCTGGGCGCATGGCTCATGATGCAGGTCGCGACAAGCAGGGCCTGGCTGCGACGGAATCTGTTTGCCGACGCCTTCAGCAGCGCGACGACGCTGGTGCTGCTCGCCGCCGCGCTTTACCTGCTGCCCGGACTGATCGACTGGCTGCTGCTGCAGGCGGTATTCAAGGCCGACGCCGCCGCCTGCCAGGCCGTGAATCATGCCGGCGCCTGCTGGGGCGTGGTGGCGGAAAAGTACCGCTTCATCCTGTTCGGCCGCTACCCCTATGCCGAACAGTGGCGGCCGCTGCTGGCGACCGCCCTGCTGCTGCTGGTGATCGGCGCCGGCGGTATGCGCCTGCTGGCGCGCGGGCCTTTGCTGGCGGCCTGGGCGCTGTCCCTGCCGGCCTTCATCGCCCTCATGGGCGGCGGCCACTTCGGCCTCAGTCAAGTGGGCAGCGATCAGTGGGGCGGCTTGCCGCTGACGCTGCTGCTGGCCGCCACAGGCATGCTCCTGGCATTGCCGCTGGCGATTCTGGTGGCGCTGGGCCGGCAATCCGACCTGCCGTTGCTGCGCGCTGTATGCCTGATGTATGTCGAACTGGTGCGCGGCGTGCCGCTGATTTCGGTGCTGTTCCTCGCCTCCTTCCTGTTTCCCATCATCCTGCCGCAGGGCCTGTCGATAGATGTTCTGCTGCGGGTGCAGGCCGGCATCGTGCTGTTCGCCGCCGCCTATCTTTCGGAGACCATCCGCGGCGGCTTGCAGGCGGTGCCGGTGGGCCAGCGCGACGCGGCAGCGGCGCTGGGTCTGCGCCGCTGGCAGGCGATGCGCTGGATCATCCTGCCGCAGGCGCTGCGGGCGGTGATTCCCTCGATCATGAACAGCGCGGTCAGCATCTTCAAGGACACCTCGCTGGTAACCGTGGTCAGCCTCTACGAGCTGACCGGATCGCTCTCGCTGGCGCTGGCCGGCGATGCCGAATGGCGCTCCTTCCATCTTGAAGGCTATATCTTCATCGGCCTGATCTACTGGGTCGGCTGCTACTCCATGTCACGCTTCAGCGCGAATCTCGAACACGACAGCAAACTGCCGCAGGAATAGCCCTGCTGCCGGTGCGTATTCGCACAGCATGCAACGGCGCCGGCCCCGCCCATTTGCATTCGACATAAGGGATAATGAGTCCGTTGCGGGACCGCGGGGACCGGACGGGGAGCGGCACAAATCGTGAAGAACAGCAACACGGCGGGCAACAGCCATCTTTCCATCGAAGAGGAAGAGCTCAGGGGAATTTCGCGCTCCATCGCCGAAATCGAATGGCTGCTGCTGAGCGTGGTGCTGCTGTACTACGTCTTCGGCGGCACAGCGCCCGGCGACAAGGCGGTAATCACCCTGGCGATGGTGCTGTACGTCGCCTGCATCATGGGCTTCCGTTACGCCAACTTTTTCAAGCACGAGTCGCGCTGGAAACTGGCGGTGGAAACCTGGATCATGACCGGCTTCATCACCTGGGCGGTGTGGCACACCGGCCGCCTCGAAAGTCCGCTGCTGAACTCCTACCTGCTGGTAATCATCAGCAGTGCGCTGGCCCTGAGCAAGCTCACCACGCTGCTCGAACTGGCCTTGATCGCCGCCTGTTTTGTTTTCCTCGGCGGCGATTCCATGGCCTACGAAACCATTTCCCTCAAGTATGCGGCCGGGATATTCGCACTGTTTGCTCCGTTCGTACTGGTGGCCTACACCACCACCATGTTTGCCTCCGACATCCGCTACGGGCTCAACAAGGCCAGACTGCTGTCGGAAACCGACGAACTGACCGGAGCCATCAACCGGCGCGGATTCGCCATCATTGCCGACCGGCTGTTCGGCCAGGCCGTGCGCTACAACCGGCCCATCAGCCTGCTGGGCATCGACTGCGACAACCTGAAGCAGGTCAACGACAACCTCGGCCACAGTGCCGGCGACACCCTGCTGATATCCCTGGTAAGAAGCATCCAGGGACAGTTGCGCCATACCGACATCCTGGCACGCCACGGCGGCGACGAGTTCGTCGTGCTGCTGCCGGAAACGGCCGCCGAAGGCGCGTTCGAGGTCGCTGAAAAAATTCGCGCCGCGGTGGCAGCGAGCTCGCTGGCACTGGGTGGCCGACTGGTACGCACTACCGTCAGCGTCGGCGTGGCGAGTTACCCGAACGATGGCGCCACCCTCGACCTGTTGCAGGCCCATGCCGACCACAGCATGTACCAGGCCAAACTCGCCGGCCGCAACCGGGTCGCGCCCTAGCCAGCGAGCCGGAGCAGTATCCGGGGCGGCCTTCAGCCGCCCGCCTGCACCGGGCGCAAGCCACCCACAAAGACGGCCGCTGCCGGAAGTCGCCTGACGGTTACAATCGGCCTATGGTTCAACTATTGCGCAGCGCCGAATTGCGCGCCCTCGAAACGGTTCACGCCGCCGCGGTGCCACCCCTGATGGAGCGCGCCGGTCGCGCCGCGGCGAAATTTGCCAGGCAACTGCTGCGCGACAGCCGCGCTCCGGTGCTGGTCTGCGCCGGCCCCGGCAACAATGGCGGCGATGCCATGGTCATGGCGCGCAGCTTGCAACAGCAGGGCATCGCCGTCGTCGTCGCCGGTCGCGGCACCACGGTCCCCGCCGGCAACTACGGGCTGGTAGTGGATGGCCTGTTCGGCATCGGCCTGACGCGGCCGGTTGCCGGCGCCTACGCCGAACTGATCGCACGCATCAATGCCTTTCGCGGCCCGGTGCTGGCACTGGACATTCCCAGCGGACTGAATGGCGACACCGGCCAGGTGCTGGGGGTCGCCGTGCGCGCCACGCATACGCTCAGTTTCATCGGCGGCAAGCCGGGGCTGTACACACTCGACGGTCCCGATCATTGCGGCCAAGTCAGCGTGGACAATCTGCAACTGGCGCTCGACGAACTCCCCGGCGCCCTGCTCTCCGCCGCGGATTTCCGCGACTGCCTGAGGCCGCGGAGAAGGAACAGCCACAAAGGCAGTTACGGCTCGCTGGCGGTGATCGGCGGCGCCGCCGGCATGACCGGCGCGGCGCTGCTGGCCGGGCGCGCCGGGCTGAAGCTGGGCGCCGGACGCGTCTTCGTCGGCCTGCTCGAAGCGCTGGCGGTCGATCCGCTGCAGCCGGAACTGATGTTGCGCCCGGCCGGCAACGCGCTGGCCGAAGCAACGACGGTGGTCATCGGCCCCGGGCTGGGCGAATCCCTTGCCGCACTTGAAATCCTGCGCCGCGCCGTCGCCGCCGACCTGCCGCTGCTGCTTGATGCCGATGCCCTGAACCTGCTCGCCGCCCATCCGGTGCTGGCCGCACATGTCGCCCGCCGCAGCGCGCCGACCGTGATCACGCCGCATCCGGCCGAGGCCGCGCGGCTGCTGGCGACCACCACCGCCGCGGTGCAGGCCGACCGCGTCGCGACAGCACTGAGCCTGGCGCAGCGCTTCAATGCCCACGTCGCGCTCAAGGGCTGCGGCACCGTCATCGCCCATCCCGACGGCCGCTGGCGCGTCAATGCCGGCGGCAATCCGGGGCTGGCTTCGGCGGGCAGCGGCGATGTCCTTTGCGGCATCGCCGGCGCACTGCTGGCGCAGGGCTGGCCGGCGGCGGCCGCCCTATGCGCCGCCGTGCATCTGCACGCTGCCGCTGCCGAAGCGCTCGCCGCTGCCGGCGACGGCCCGATCGGCATCGCCGCCGGCGAACTGATCACCGTCGCACGCACCCTGCTCAACCGGCTGATAGCCGCGAATGCCTGAAGCCAGGCCGTTCATCGGCATCCTGCTGATGCTGGGTGCCGGCTTGTGCTTCGCTGCGCTCGACGCCACCTCCAAGCATCTGACGCAGACCTTTTCCGTACCCATGCTGGTCTGGGCGCGCTACACGGTGCACTTTGTGCTGATGCTGATCTTTCTCGGGCCGTCGATGCGGGCCAGGCTGATCGCCACGCAGCGCCCCGTCGCGCTCACCGCAAGGGCACTGATGCTGGTCGGCACCACGGGTTTTGCCATGGCCGGAATATCCATCATGCCGTTGGCGGAAAGCACTGCCCTGCTGTTCGTGACGCCGCTGATCGTGGTCATGCTGGCCAGCGGACTGCTCAAGGAATCGGTCAGCGCCGGGCGCTGGATCGCGGTCGCCGCGGGCTTTGCCGGTGCCCTGCTGATCGCGCGCCCCGGCGGTGCGCTGTCGACGCAAGGCATCATCCTGATGTCGCTTGCCGCCGGCTGCTACGCGATCTACCAGGTCCAGACGCGACAGATGTCGCTGACCGAAAGCACCGTCACCATGCTGTTCTACACCGCGCTGGTCGGCACCGTTGCCATGTCGCTGGCGACGCCGCTGTTCTGGCGCGGACCGATGCCCGATGCATGGCAGGGCCTGGGCATCGCCTCGCTCGGCATCTACGGCGGCACCGGGCATCTGCTGATGACCCGCGCCTTCCGCCACGCACCGGCATCGGCACTCTCGCCCTTCATATACGTTCAGCTGGTCTGGGCCATTCTGCTCGGCTGGCTGTTCTATGACCATCTGCCCGATCTACTCTCGGTAGCCGGCATTGCCGTGATTGCCGGCAGCAGCCTGTCGATCGCGCTGTCGGAACGCTTCAGGCCGGCAGGATCTGCAAAGGATACGGATACTGCACGTTGAGCGCCGTGCTGCGGCCGTCGGCCTGCACGATGCGCACATGCTCGCGGCGGAATTCGCGGGCGTGGCGCAGGCCGCAACTGTGCGCGATCATGTCGATTTCCTTGTTCATGTTGAGGCAGTAGTTCGCCACCCGCTCGAACTTTTCTGCCACCACCAGGCCGCGCTGCAGGCGCGGATTATGGGTGGCGATGCCGGTCGGACAGGTATTGGTGTGGCAGCGCAGGGCCTGGATACAGCCCAGGGCGAACATGAAGCCGCGCGCGCTGTTGACGAAATCCGCCCCGCAGGCCAGCGCCCAGGCGGCGCGCGCCGAGGTCACCAGTTGTCCTGCGGCGACTACCTTCACCCGCTCCTTGATGCCGGCCTCGATCAGCGCATCAACCACGCGCGGCAAGGCCTCATCGATCGACAGCGACATGTGATCGGCCAGCGCCTGCGGCGCCGCCCCGGAACCGCCCTCGCCGCCATCCACCGCGATGAAATCCGGGGCGTCGCCGACGCCGCGCCGGACCACCGCCTCGGTCAGCAGATTCATGAACTGCCAGCCGCCGATGGCGGTCTTGATGCCGACAGGCTTGCCGGTCACCTCACGCACGCGCAACACCATGTCGAGCAGCTGGTCCATGGTGGCCACCTCCGGATGGCGATTGGGCGACAGCGAATCCATGCCCTCGGCAATGCCGCGAATGCGGGCGATCTCCGCCGTCACCTTGCCGCCGGGCAGCACCCCGCCCTTGCCCGGCTTGGCACCCTGCGACAGCTTGATTTCGAAAGCGCGCACCGACTCGTGCGCGGCCACCTCGCGCAGCCTGGCGTCGGACAGATGGCCGTCGGCATCGCGCACCCCGTACTTCGCCGTGCCGATCTGCATGATGAGGTCGCAGCCACCCTCCAGGTGATACGGCGACAAACCGCCTTCGCCGCTGTCGATCCAGCAACCGGCCTTCGCTGCGCCGCGCGAAAGCGCCTCGACCGCCGGCCTTGATATCGCGCCGAAGCTCATGCCGCTGACATTGAACAGCGAGCGTGCGATGAAGGGCCGGGAGCAATGGCCTTCGCCGATCGACAAAGGCGGCGTCGGCAGGCGGTCGTCGTCGAGCACGGCGAACGGGGCATTGACGAAGATCAGCGCGCCCGCCTCGTGGAGGTTGTAGGTCGAGCCGAATCCCAGCACGCCGCCCTCGTTCTTGGCCATGCGATAGACCCAGGAACGCGTCGAGCGATTAAACGGCCGCTCCTCGCGATCACCGAGGAAAAAATACTGCCTGAAGTATTCGCCGAGCTGCTCGAAAAAGTAGCGCAGGCGGCCTATCAGCGGATAGTTGCGCAGTATCGAGTGCTTCTTCTGGGTGATGTCCTTGAGGAAGAAGTAGATGACCAGGATGGCACAGGCGAGGGCAAGCAGGACACCGAGACTGACGGAGAAGACGCTGAGCATGTTGGCCATACCTCCAGTGCTAGAATCGATCGAACCTACACAACCGGCATCAACATATCATGGAACTCCCGCTTCAGTTCGCCGCGGAAGTGCAGCGCAACGTGCTCGCGGCCCTGGTTGAGGACATCGGCGGCGGCGATCTGACGGCCCTGCTCACTCCCGCCGCGCGACGCTCGCAGGGCAGCGTGATCAGCCGCGAGGCCGCGGTGCTCGCCGGCACCAGCTGGTTCGACGCCTGCTTCCGTCTCCTCGATCCGCTGGCGGCGATCCGCTGGCACGCGCGCGACGGCGATCTGGTTGCCGCCGGCCAGACGCTGTGCGAAATCGTCGCCAACACGCGCGCCCTGCTCACCGCCGAACGCGCCGCACTCAATTTCCTGCAACTGCTATCCGCCACCGCCACCGCCACGCGCTTCTACGTCGAAGCCGTCGCCGGCACCGGGGCGTGCATCGTCGATACGCGCAAGACCCTGCCCGGACTGCGCCTGGCGCAGAAATATGCCGTCACCTGCGGCGGCGGCAGGAACCACCGCCTCGGCCTCTATGACGGCATCCTGATCAAGGAGAACCACATCATGGCCGCCGGCGGCGTTACCGCCGCGCTGGAGCAGGCGCGTGCGCTGGGGCACGGCGACGTCTTCATCCAGATCGAAGTGGAGACCATGGAACAGCTCGCCGAAGCGCTCGACGCCAATGCCGGCATGATCCTGCTCGACAACATGGACCTGACGCAGATGCGCCAGGCCGTGGGTCTCACCGCAGGACGCGCCGAACTCGAAGCCTCGGGAGGCGTCAGCCTGGAAACCGTGCGCGCCGTCGCCGAAACCGGCGTCGACCGCATTTCGGTCGGCAGCCTGACCAAGAACGTGCGCGCCATTGACCTCTCGCTGCGGCACAACGAAGGCTGATCTGCTAGAATTCGCGCCCTGCTGAACCGCCAGTGATCAGCAAGTATCCGCGGAGAGGTGGATGAGCGGTTTAAGTCGCACGCCTGGAAAGCGTGTTTAGGATAATATCCTAACGAGGGTTCGAATCCCTCCCTCTCCGCCAACTATCTTGATTCTTAAGGTAATTCTGAAAACTTATCCACGAGATTGCAGGTGCAGCCAGAAGCAAAACAGCCGACGAAAGTCGGTTTTTTTGCTTTCTACTGCCCCGAAAAAGCCCCGAATGTCCCTTAAGGGACTTGGACGTTTGCCTCGAGTTTGCCCCGAGTAGTTGCCGGGCTCCAAGCCGCCTCATCAGGGAACCATCAAGATCATGCACAACCTCGATGATTATCCACTACTGATCGACCTTCACTTCCACGACCTCCGGTACGAAGCCACCTCACGACTCACCGACAAGTTGTAGTTGCATGAACTGATGAAGGTTACCGGGCACAAAGGAAAGCACATGCTGGAACGCTACTACCACCCACGTGCCGAAGACTTGGCGAAGAAACTCGGTTAGGTCTTACTGTCGACAGTTTGTCCGAGCACACAATGTCGAAGTGCTGGGTCAGCGGGCCTCCTCCGCAGCGGTTCTGCGAAAAGGGGTCGCCATGAGCGAAAGTGAGCTACCGTGATCCTTCCACTCCGCGAAGTGTCCTATCTGTCTTGCATGTAGCGCGCGAACAGCGCGGGATTTGCGTCACGCAGTCTTCTGCGGTTCTCGACCAGTTCTCCATGACGCCCCTGGCGTTCGAGCGCAAGCAGACCAAGGACGA
>SESD01000499.1_pt1 | contig 24237 bp, 25 predicted proteins | sample 3171411 | NCBI WGS metagenome assembly SESD01 (sample SAMN06051880, study PRJNA518727) | freshwater metagenome | biome: subpolar coniferous forest; feature: holomictic lake; material: water; isolation source: holomictic Lake 442, 16.5 m depth | place: Canada: near Kenora, Ontario | collected...
GTATTGAATTTACAACTTCTTCACGACCCGAAAGGCGATTTAAAAATGCAAACTGAATCAGATATTAGAAAAGGAATTGAAAACAACGAATTCTCGTTTTTCTACCAACCTAAAGTATCCTTGGTAACAGGGAAAGTAACTGGTTCAGAGGCATTGATTCGATGGATAAAACCCGATGGCACGGTAATTTTGCCCAGTAAATTTATTCCCATTGCAGAACAATCTGGACTTATTAAAGAAATTACCTGTCACATGTTTCCGAAATTGGTCGAAGATATTTTGGTTTTGACCGATGTGGATGAGCATTTAGTCACGTCATTTAACACTTCTGCAAAAGATTTTGAAGATAATTGTTTTACACAATCTGTGTTGCACACGTTAAAAAATTCGGCGTTACCTACTAGCAAAGTACAAATTGAGCTAACAGAAACTGCGACGTTTGAAGCGGCAAGTGTTATCAAAGATAACATTATGATTTTGCGTAATGCTGGTTTGAGTTTGGCTATGGATGATTTTGGTACGGGTTATTCTTCAATCGACACATTGAGCAAGTTGCCGTTCACCACGATTAAGTTAGATCAAGGAATTGTGGGGCGAATGCTTACGTCCGATAAAAATGCCACGATTGTTTCAACCTCTATTCGTTTAGCACATGAATTGGGACTAAGTATTGTGGCAGAGGGCGTTGAAAGTGAAGAACAATACCATTATTTGTTAAACGCAGGCTGTACAGAAGTGCAAGGGTTTTGGATAAGTAGACCGATGCCGATTTCTCAATTCATTAGTTTTATTTCCACTGATTTTAGTTGGTCTTCAGGCATTCCCGTTGGATTGATACACATGGCAATTGTTGATCATGTTCAATGGCGAAAAAATTTAGTCAGCGAGTTGATTAAAACGGCTTCACTTCCTGAGGAACATCCTAACCGTCAATTACTCAAAACACCGCCGCTATCTTGCACAGAATGCCGTTTAGGTCGCTGGTATTATGGCGTAGGACAAGCGATGTTTCGTAATCGTATCGCATTTCAAGAATTAGAATTCCCGCATGATAATTTACACAAAATCGGACAATTCCTTGTCGAAATGGTCGGCAATGGGGCAAAGATGGATACATTGATTCCGTATTTACAAAAATTATCTGCTAGCTCGATGGATGTTTTAAGTAAATTGCAAAATTTGGAAGATGAAGGTTTGACCGATATGCACAAAACAGAGTGGTGAAATGAAAAATAAGCAAATGTTGTGGCAAATCTATTTTCCTCAATTTGTTGAAAATAAAGATAAAGGCATTGCACTGTTAATAGAATCGTCAAATTTAGTCACTGTTCCCTCGGCGCAGCAATTATTCCATCCAGGTAGCAGTTGCCAAAATTATTTGCTTGTTTTAACGGGGATTGTGAAAGTACAAATTCTCTCTGAAAAAGGTAGAGAAGTGTTGCTTTATCAAGTTCAATCTGGTGATTCGTGTGTATTGACTACATCATGTTTGTTGAGTGGTGATGCGTATCCCGCTGAAGGAATTACAGAAAGTGAGGTTGTAGCATTTTCAATTCCTTCTCATGCTTTTTATCGAAGTATGGAGCAATCCCCTTTTTTTCGTGAATTTGTGTTTAAAAATTTCTCAGCACGACTGTCTAAAATTATTTGTCGCATGGAATCCGTTGTATTTAGCACGATTGACCAACGAATAAGCAAAGCGTTATTAGAAACAGGTGAAGAAATAATTGCGAAAACACACCACGAGCTTGCTTATGAATTAGGCTCGGCTCGTGAGGTAATTTCAAGGCATTTAAAAACATTTGAAAGTGACGGTTTGATAAATTTAAAACGCGGTGTGATTGAAATTGTTAATCGTGACGCTTTACGAAAAATCGGAAACGCGAGTTGAACTTTCTGGTTCAAGTTCTTCATCTCTGTCATCCATGAAATGAAAAACAATTGTTGAAACCAGAAAACCTATGAATATAAAAAGCAGCAACGGTAACGCAAAGGGAATATCGTGATGGTCACGCATATTCATACCAAGAACCGCTGAAAAAAGTTTTAACATTAAATCGACCATTTTGATTCTCCTAAAAGACGTTAAGAAAAGCCTTAACGTGTGAGTGAATCATACGGCGTTCCATTTTAAAAATTGGTGACTAAGTCACACACAAGAACATTTTTCATGCAGTAATATATCGTCGAAGGTGTTGTAACAAACGAAGTTAAATAGATTCAATTTTCTTTGTGCAAAATCTTAATGCTAATAAACGGAGTTTTTATGCCAAGACCTAAACATTTAATGATTCTCTTTCTTTGGTTGTATTTTATTAGCTTGAGTGTTTTTGCTGCGGATACAACACCAAATAAATTTACTTTTATTGACCAAACAGACGTGCCATTAAATACGGCAATTACCTCTAACACGATTGCAGTCAGCGGCATTGACACCAAAACAACGATTAGCATTACAGGTGGTTCATTTTCAGTAAATGGTGCTGCGTATCGAACCAGTAAAACAACACTTTTAGATGGTGCAACAGTCAGCATTAAACAAACGTCATCGAAATTAAACAGCACTAAAAAGAATGCTGTTTTATCCATAGGCAATGTGAAAGATACGTTTAGCGTTACCACCGTTGCAAAAGATACAACCCCGAATGCGTTTAGTTTTATTGACCAAACGAATTTGCCGTTAAACACGCCAGTAATGTCAAACAGTATTTCCATAATAGGCATTAACGCAGCAACTGCGATTACTGTTAGTGGCGGTTCGTATTCTATTAACGGTGGAGCATTTGTTACAAAGGCAGGGACAGTAACTAACGGTAATACAGTTACTGTAAAAATGACATCTGCAACAACAAATGGCACAACTAAAAATACGACTTTAACGGTTGGTGGTATATCAGACACATTTAGCGCGACCACAATTGCCTCAACAAACGGGTTTGTTTTGCCACCTCAATCAGAAGGAGATTCTTCGTTTTCTTCAGAACATTTCAAAGGTGCAAGCATTTGTGCTACTTGCCATGATGGTATTACCGATAACACTAACAAAGACGTTTCGATTCAAAAAGATTGGTCAGCAACCATGATGGCAAATTCGGCACGCGACCCACTTTGGAAAGCCTATGTCCGTAGTGAAATCAATCGTGCGCCACATTTAGTTGATGTAATCAGCGATAAATGTACCCGTTGTCATGCGCCAATGGCGAACTTTGAAGCGAAAAGCTACAACGAACCAAAATCTATTTTGGCAGCAGATGGCGGTTTCTTAAATGCAAGTAATCCACGCCACGACGAAGCAATGAGCGGTGTAGGTTGTACGCTTTGCCATCAAATTCAAAATACGCCAAATTTAGGCACATTGAGTAGTTTTACGGGCAAATATGAAATTGGAAATGACAAAAAGATTTATGGTCAATACATGAATCCGTTTGCAAATCCAATGATTATGCAAACAGGCTACACACCAACAGGTAGTTCGCACATGGAATCTTCAAAATTGTGTAGCACTTGTCATAACTTGAAAACCCCTTTTGTTGACCAATCGGGGAATTTGTTGAGTACCACGCCTGAAAGTGAATTTCCAGAACAAATGCCTTACAGCGAATGGGAACAAAGTAGCTACGCACAACCCGCCACATTGAAAACGTGCCAAAACTGCCATATGCCTTTAAGTAACGGCGTAAAAATTGCGACAACACCAAGGAATCTTGGCACACGCAATAATTTTGGCAAACATGATTTTGTCGGCGCAAATAAATTGATGTTGGATATTTTCAATAACAATAAAACCCAATTAGGTGTTGTTGCGGCAACAGCAGATTTCAACGAAACAATTGATAAAACGCAAACAATGCTAAACAGTTCAGCAACGATTGACAGAGTTAGTCAGTCTTTGGATTCAGATAACAATTTGAACATTACCTTGAAAATCAACAGTGCGACAGGTCATAAATTGCCAAGCTCGTATCCATCGCGTCGTGTGGTGTTACACGTTACCGTTAAAGATGCAACGAATAACGTGGTGTTTGAATCAGGTAAAGTCAATGCAAACGGTAGTATCGTCGGCGTTGATGCGGACGAAAATCGTACAACATTTGAACCACATTACGATTTGATTACGTCACCTGAGCAAGTTCAAGTTTATGAAGCGATTATGGGAAATAATTTGAATGAAGTGACTTACACCTTATTGCGTGGCATGGTTTATTTGAAAGATAACCGAATTTTGCCAACAGGCTTCAACAAAGCAACTGCGCCTAACGATATTAAAGTAGTTGGTGATGCGTTCAATGATGCGAACTTTGTGGGTGGTAGTGACCAAATTACTTATCGCATTCCAAATTTAACGGGTAGCAATTACACCGTTGAAGCGGAATTGGTACATCAACCACTTGCTTATTCATTCGCACAGGATTTATTCAGCGAACCAAGTGACGAAGGCGATGATTTCAAAACAATGTTTAATGCGTCGAGTTCAAAAACAAGCCGTATTGCATTAAATACATTTAGCGTTGTGCGTTAAGTTTTAAGACAGAAAAACGGTATATACATTGAAAATTTCGATTAAATATCCATTTATTTTTGCGCTGATAATTAGTAATTCTGCTGTATTTGCAGAATGGCAATTCAAAGCAGATAACGCAGGTTATTCGATGAAAATGTTACTTGCGGCGACAATCGTTTTCATGCCGATTGTGTTGGCTTACACGATTTGGGTTTATCGCATTATGCGTGGGAAAGTGACGGTTGAACAAGTGCAAGCAAATCAACACACGATGTATTAACAACTGATAAAAAACATTAATTTAAATTGAGGAAAGAAAATGGCTTACTCTGAAAAATTTATTCAAATGGGCGAAGCAGCTCGCTCACGAATTTCACCGGTACAACCGAATGAAGTCGATGCGCTTTTAGCAGAAGGCATTTTAGCTTTGGATATTCGTGATAAAGAAGAACACGAAATCGACCATATTGCAGGCTCTAAACACATCAGCCGTGGCAAATTAGAAATGAATGTCGAAGATGAAATCCCTAATTTAGATACGCCTATCATCACCTATTGTAATGTGAATTATAGAGGTGTACTTTCAGCGGACAGCTTGCGGGCTATGGGATATAGTAATGTGCGCTATATCGAAGGCGGATTAAAAGCCTATCGTGCATGGCAGAATAAGTAATAAAAACGCGGTAAGTATTTTTGAAAAAGTTACTTAAATATGTAGTTTTAATGCTACTTGTCACAGGTGATTCGCTTGCTCACGCGGAATGGGCTTTCAAAGCCGATAATGCAGGTTATTACACCGATGATGTTGCGCTATTTTCTGCCACGCGCCGACTGTCATTGAAAGATGACCCGACGCAACCTAACATTGATAAAACAGGTCAAGGCAGTGATTTTATTTACGAGCCGAGTCTTGAAGCAGAATGGACGGGTCATAATTCGTTTGGTGAAATGAGTTTTGCGGCAGATGCTGGCGGTTATGTTTTCACCAATCAAACCGCTTTTACGCACGGATTATTTGACTTTGAAGCCGCGCAATCGTTTGAAACGAATACAAAACTGAGTTTGCATTACAATTTTGTACCCGATTTGTTTTTAGGCAAAAATACGTTTATGCAGCCAACTGGCGAAGAAGTTGAACACGATGAGATTTTAACAAGTCATTATTGGTCGTTTCACGTTGACCAGAAATTGACGCATGATGTTACGTTTCGGTTGTTAAGTCGTTATGGTTTGCGAAATTACAACGCGCCTTTTGTGCATCGCGATACGCAATTTTGGACGATTGGTTCACATTTGGAATGGGAAATAAACGAAGATGTTGAGTTTTTGATCGGTTATCACTACGAAAAAGGCAGCGCAGAACATCATCGTGCGGCGCATTTTCCCGACGATTTGTCTTACACAAACCATTACGCTTCGGGTGAATTGAAAGTGAAATTGCTTGAAAAATTAACCGCCAATTTTATTTTTGATTATGAACACAATGCGTCGATGAGCCATATTGAAGAAGATGAACGTTTTGGCGCAAACGAAAATATCTATCAAGGTGAATTTGAGTTGGAATATGAATTAACGCATTCGACAGAACTCAAATTAGGTTGGCAACACGGAAATCGTAGATTAAGTACCGAAATGGCAAATGTAAAAAACAATAACGTTTGGCTTGGGTTTGAATATAAATTTTAAAATTTTGAGGGCAAAATTATGTGGTATTTCGCGTGGATTTTAGGGGTGAGTTTGGCGGCAGCGTTAGCCATTATCAATTCAATGTGGCTTGAAATTGGAGAAGATGCCGATGCCCAGCATTAACAAAAAATTATGGTTTCAAGAGCGTTTCATGGAAACGAGTTTATGTTTCTGTGAAACAAAAATGAAACATAAAAATTCCCAGAAATAAGTCACATCGTAAGCATTATCAAGGTTTATACTAAGCGAGAAAAACTGGCACATTGTCTGCAACATCTATCGAGAAACAAGGAGAAAAATAAACTGAATACCAATCCAGATTTAAACGTCTCAACAACAATAAAAAACTAACTAATCTTTTCGGAGTAGCGATCATGTTTAAACAATTATTCGACCCAGCCACTTGGACTTACACTTATTTAATTGCTGATGATAAAAGCAAAGAAGCTGCATTTATCGATCCTGTGAATACACATTTAGACACTTATTTAAACTTGTTGAAAGAACACGGTTTGAAATTAGTTTATTCGTTTGAAACACACGTTCACGCTGACCACATCACGGCAAGTGGTTTGTTACGTCAACACACAGGCGCAAAAACGTGCGTCAGTAAATTTGGTGGCGCACAACTTGTTGATATTGAAATCAATGATGGCGATGTTTTTATGCTTGGCGAAGAAAAAATCAAAGCGATTCCAACCCCAGGACATACGCCAGGTTGCACCTCTTTTTTGTGGAATGACCGTTTATTTTCGGGTGATTCATTATTTATTGGTGGTTGTGGACGAACCGATTTTCAAGGTGGTGATTCAGGTGCGTTGTACGACGCAATTACACAACGTTTATTCACGCTACCAGGTGACACATTAGTTTATCCAGGTCACGATTATCAACAACGTTGGGTAAGCAATATCGAACAAGAACGCACAACTAATCCGCGTTTAGCAAATAAAACTCGCGAACAATTCATTGAAATTATGAACAATTTGAATTTGCCTGCGCCACGTTTGATTGATCAAGCAGTTCCTGCAAATCGTTATTGTGGTTTAGATGAAAATGAACGCAATCAAGCAGTTCAAATGCGAGATGTTGACGCGGGATTGGGCATGATACAAATGCAAACTGGAACAACAGGGCAAGATTTGGTTGCCATTGCAAAACAACATATCACCGAAGTGAACGCAGAAATGGCGCGTAAATTATTGACTGAAGGCAATATCACCTTGGTTGATACTCGCGAAGAAAGTGAATTTGCAGCGGGTCATATCGACAACGCACAATTATTACCTCGTGGTGTTTTGGAATTCAAATTAAATACAATTCCAGAGTTGGCAGATAAAACAAAAGCTGTGTTAATTTATTGCCGTACGGGTGGACGTTCTGCGTTAGCCGCACACACATTGCAAACTTTAGGCTATACCAATGTTTTATCATTAGCAGGTGGCTTTGAAGGTTGGAACAAATAAAATTTGGGGGATAGTAGGAATGTGGTGAGAAGTGAATTTGTGTACTTTTCACCTTGTTCCTGTTGATTCACTTAATAATAAAAAATTGAGGATATAAAAATGACACAGCATCATACCTTGTTAATTGTTGGTGGCGGCGCAGCAGGCGTTTCAGTCGCAAACAATATGCGCCGAGTAAATAAAGACATCGACATCGCCGTTATTGAACCCAGTGAAAAACATTATTATCAAGCAGCATTCACAATTATTGGTGGTGGCGAATCAACGTTAGCAAAGCACACGCGCAACGAAGCTGATTTATTTGGGACGAACATCAAATGGATTAAAGAATACGCAGACACATTTCAACCCGAAGCAAACACAGTTACATTAAAATCAGGTGATGTAATTAGTTACGATTACTTAGTAGTTTGTCCTGGCTTTCAAATGGATTGGCATAAAATCGCTGGGTTGAAAGAAACGCTTAACAAAAATGGTGTGTGCAGTAATTACTCACCTGAAACAGTTGAATATAGTTGGGAATGTATTAAAAATTTGAAAGAAGGTCGCGCATTATTCACGCAACCAGCAATGCCAATTAAATGTGCAGGCGCACCACAAAAAATCATGTATATGGCGGCTGATCGCTTCCGTAAAAAAGGAATTGCCGACAAAATCAGCGTCGAATTTTTCAACGTAGGTGGCGCGATGTTTGGCATTCCATTCTTTGCGAAACCGTTGGCAAAAATAGTTGAAAGTTACGGCATTAAAACCCATTTCGCGCACAATTTAATTGCAGTTGATGGCGAAGCAAAAACAGCGACATTTGAAATCACTGACGCTGATGGTAATAAAAAACAAGTCGTTGAAAAATTCGATATGATTCACGTCACGCCACCACAAAGTGCGCCTGATTTTGTTAAAACTAGCCCACTCGCTAATGCCGATGGTCGTATAGATGTTCACCCGAACACATTGCAACACACTAAATTTAACAACGTTTTCGGTTTAGGCGATGCAGCTTCAACTACAAATGCAAAAACAGCGGCAGCAGTTCGCAAACAAGTACCAGTGGTGGTTGACAACATTTTGCATCTTATGAAAGCAGAAGAATTATCGCCAAAATATGATGGTTACGGTTCATGTCCATTGGTAACGTCATTGAATACAGTTTTATTGGCTGAATTTAGTTACGACAGTAAAATTACCCCATCATTCCCACTTTTAGATCCGCGTGTACCACGTTGGATTTGGTGGATTGGAAAAACCATTGGTTTTCCGTGGATGTATTGGGACTTGATGTTGAAAGGGATTCGATTCGATATTCCACACAAATCGAGTTACGCAAAAAAGTTTGTTGACGAAAAGTAATTGAAGAAAAAATTTAATTTAAAACAACAATGAGGTGTTTTATGTCAAAAGTTCTTAATGAAGTTTTACTTGCTAATCGTGGTTATGTTGCAGGATTTGATAAAGGCGATTTAGCTATGCCGCCTGCCCGCCAATTCGCCATTTTAACGTGTATGGACGCACGTTTAGATCCCGCTAAATACGCTGGATTGAGCGAAGGCGATGCACACGTTATTCGTAACGCTGGTGGTCGTGCCAGCGATGACGCGATTCGTTCTTTAGTGATTTCTTACAAATTACTTGGTACGAAAGAATGGTTTGTGATTCATCACACCAACTGCGGTATGGAAACATTCACCGATGAAATCATGCGCGGTTTGCTTGCGACCAGTTTAAAAACGGCTTCCGTTGATGAAAATGGTTGGCACGATTGCTGTGAAGGCGGTGGTTCAGATGAAGCAAAACACATTGCTTGGTTGACGATTAGCGATTTAGCACAAAGCGTTGTTGAAGATGTCACGCGCATTAAAAATCATCCGCTTGTCCCGTCAGATATTCCTGTTTATGGTTACATTTACGATGTCAAAACAGGTGCTTTAATTGAAGTACCTGAAGCTACGAAAATAGGAATTGCGAGTTAATTATTTGCTTCAATTCATTTAAGTTTCAAACTCTTAGTTAATCTGCATTCTGGTTAGTATTTGTGGCGGATTCATTATTCGCCACATTCCTCTGTTGGGTTTTAAATCATGTCATTTTTTCCAATTTTTAGTTGGCTCAAAACATATCGCCGCGAAGATTTTAATGGCGATTTATTTGCGGGCATTATTACGGCTATTTTGCTAGTGCCACAAGGTATTGCTTATGCTATTTTGGCGGGTTTACCTCCACAATTTGGGCTTTATGCAAGCATTTTACCGCCTTTGTTTTACGCGTTTTTAGGAACAAGTCGCACACTTTCTGTAGGTCCTGTTTCGATTGCGGCAATCATGATTGCCGTCGCATTGAAATCCCCAGAAGTAGCGGCACTAGAAAATCCATTACAAAGCGCGATAATTTTATCGGCTGAAAGTGGCATGATTATGTTGTTAATGGCAGTGCTTAAAATGGGTAAATTGGTTAATTTTATTAGCCATCCTGTTTTGACGGGCTTCACCAGCGGCGCGGCATTATTAATTATTGGTAGCCAATTACCGCAAACGCTAGGATTAAAATCACCAACGTGCGGCATTGATGCAAATTGCTACGAAACTTATTTCCAAGCAACAAATAACACAACGTTTTTAGTGGCGATTGTGGCTTTAGCGATATTACTTTTTTTCGGAAAACCGTTATCAACGTTGCTCAAAATGGGCGGTGTATCAGCATCTCTCACAACTGCAATTAGCAAATGTGCGGCATTAGTTGCAGTGGCATTAACAACAATTGCCGTTAGCGAATGGAACTTAACTGCTCAACATCTTGCGATTGTTGGCGAAATTCCTGCTGGTTTGCCTCATTTAAGTTTGGATTTTATTGATTTAGAAAAGTGGAAAATTTTAGCCGCGCCCGCGAGTTTTATCGCTTTAATTGCTTATGTTGAAAGTGTCGCGATTGCGAAAGTTGTTGCAAATTTACGCAGTGAAAAAATTGACCCCAATCAAGAATTGATTGCGCTAGGCGTTGCCAATTTAACCACTGCAATTTCTGGTGGAATGCCTGTCGCAGGTGGTTTTAGTCGCACGATGGTGAATTTCACCGCTGGCGCACGCACACAAATTGCAATGGTTATTGCGGCAATTATTTTAGCGATTGCCGTAATGTTTTTCAGTTCGTGGTTTAGCAACATTCCCAAAGCGACTTTGGCGGTAATTATTTTGGTAGCGATTATTCCGCTAGTGAAATTTCGTAGCATTTTTCACACTTGGAAATACGATAAAGGCGATGGAATTGCTGAACTTGCGACGTTAATCAGTGTTCTAATTTTCGGTATTGAAGAAGGCATTATGTTGGGGATTTTTTTAACATTTGCCAGTCATTTACGCAAAGCAAGTCACCCACATATTGCAGTTGTTGGGCGACTTCCAAACACAAAAACTTATCGCAATATCAAACGTCATCAGGTCGAAACATGGGAGCATTTACTTCTCATGCGAATCGATGAAAATATCACCTTTGCAAATGTTAATTTCATTGAAGAATTTATTGAAACTGAATTACGCAATGCGCCCAATGTTAAACACATCGTTTTGATTTTCGCATCTGTGAGCGACATTGATATGACGGCTTTAGAAGCCTTAGAACAATTAAATCGTAGTTTAAAAACCATTGGAATTACATTGAATTTTGCTGAAATAAAAGGCTTTTTATTGGATAAATTACACAGAAGTGATTTATTCACACATTTAAATGGGCAACTATTTTTTGATACTGACGAAGCAATTACTAAACTGAATTCTTCCGTTGCTGCATAAATACCGAAAATCTGGCAATCTTTAGCCTTTAAAATTAACTCGTTGAATTGGTTTGACCTGCTTTGCCTGATAGAAACCGCTCTTTGGTGTTGAACTGGGGAGCGGTTTTTTTGTTGTGGCGCTGTGGTAGAATTTCGGCTGTAGGAAATAATGATAAAAGATGAATTACTTTTTGATTTAATTAACTGCGGAATTAAAGTACAAAGACGAGATTGCTAAATTTTACGAAGTAGCTTAACGCCCGCATTTTGCCTAGGTAAGATAGGGATTTTCAAATTCAACTTAACAAAGGAACAAAAAAGATGACAACCATCAAAATAGACGACAAAGACTATGACTTAGAAACCTTATCAGATGAGGCAAAGAACCAACTCGTCAGCCTACAATTCGTCGATACAGAACTTCAACGCCTTAACGCTCAAACAGCGGTACTCCAGACAGCCCGTCTTGCTTATGCCAATGCGCTGAAGGATGCGTTACCGCCTGTGCAGACTGAGTTGTTGACACATTAAAATTAAAGCCCTGCCACGGTGGGGCTTTTTTTATGGCGTTGGTGCATAAAAAAATAAAAATATTTTTAATAGGAGGATAAATGGATCATTCAACAATGGATCACAGTATGCACGTTATGGCGGCAACGGGCGGCTTTGATTACGGATTGGCATTTATGGCAGGAATGTTGGGAAGTGGACATTGTTTAGGAATGTGTGGCGCGTTGGTATCGGGTTATTTTATGAATTCGACAGCGACACGCAGTTATTTGCCTTATTTGTTTTATCAATTCGCCCGAATCAGCGTTTATACGATAGTTGGTTTTGCGGCAGCAGCAATGGGCATGGTTCTAATTTCGAGCGGCATTTTCGGAAAAGTTCAAAGCATTTTGCAAATGTTTATTGGTGCAGTGGTCATTATTTTAGCGTTTGGAATTTTAGGCTGGATTCCATTTCAAGGTTCGATTCGCTTAATTCCAATGGCATTTATTCGTAAAGGTTACGCCGCTTCGCGTACCAAAGGCGGTATTATTGGAGCATCACTCGCGGGTTTAATGAATGGTTTAATGCCCTGCCCGCTTACGTTTGCGATGGCAGTAAAAGCGACTTCTGCACCGACCATTTTAGATGGTGGTTTGTTAATGCTGACGTTTGGCGCGGGAACCTTGCCGACGATGCTGTTTATTAGCATTGCATTTGGTAAAATGAACGCACATTTTCGCGGTTTAATGCTCAAATCTGCTGCATTTATTATGATTGCGATGGGTTTAAATACAATTTACATGGGTTTATCATTTTATTCGCAAGAAACATTTCAGCATCACAATTTTGTTCATGATGTTAAAAATGAAATCGACGCGGTAATTATGTTTTTGCTACAAATGCTGGAATACTACAAAGGCTTACTGAATAACCTACAAAACGCAGGCAGTTAATTTTTTCAACCCTACCACTCAATTTTATGACTTTAAATCCCGAACAATTACTCACTTTTTCACCGCTGCATCGTTTGCAATGGGAAGAAGCTCAACAAAAAACCGTTATTTTGTATCCTGAAGGCATGGTTGAATTAAACCAAAGTTCAGCAGAGATTTTAAAATTATGTGATGGCACTCACTCACTTGCGTCACTTGTTTCTGAACTGGAAACCAAATTTGAAACATCAGGTTTAGTTACTGATATTACAAATTTTTTAGAAATTGCTTTAAATAACGGCTGGATTACTCAAACCGACGCTTAAAAATTCTATTTGCTCGTTTAAAAACAAATGTTCAAGTTTCAATAGCCGCGCCAAAATCCTCAATGAATGCGATAATAACCGCTGGTAATTTTAACTCTCGGAATTTTTATCATGATTGAAAATCTCAATCCCCAACAAGCGTGGGATTTACAGCAACAAAATCCTAAAGCAGTATTGATTGACGTAAGGACAAAGATGGAACATTTATTTGTTGGACATCCGCCTTCGGCAATTCATATTCCTTGGAAAGAATCACAGGATTGGCAGATAAATTCGTATTTTGTTAATCAAGTTCGACTTGTTATTGAAGATTTGAATACACCGATTTTGTTACTTTGTAGAAGTGGTCATCGTTCATTAGAAGCCGCCGTTGCATTGGAAAATGCAGGATATTCTCATTTATTTAACATCGTCGATGGTTTTGAAGGTTCATTAGACAATAACAATCAACGCGGTAATTTGAATGGTTGGCGTTTTTTAGGGTTGCCTTGGCAACAAAGTTGAAACTTATCGAGAGTAAAATAGCTACACCCCCAATTTTATTTAACTAAGAGTAGAAAAAGTGATTGAAAAATTAAGAAACATTGCAATTATTGCCCACGTTGACCATGGTAAAACCACACTTGTAGACAAATTATTGCAACAGTCTGGAACATTTGCCGCGCATACGAAAGTGACTGAGCGCATGATGGATTCAAACGACATCGAAAAAGAACGCGGCATTACTATTTTGGCAAAAAACACCGCGTTAGATTGGAATGGCTACCACATCAACATCGTTGACACCCCAGGACATGCTGATTTCGGTGGCGAAGTAGAACGTGTTTTATCGATGGTGGATTCAGTTTTATTACTGGTTGACGCAGTTGATGGTCCCATGCCACAAACCCGTTTCGTGACGCAAAAAGCGTTTGCTTTAGGTTTAAAACCTATCGTTGTTATTAACAAAGTTGACCGTCCAGGCGCACGTCCTGATTGGGTTGTTGACCAAACGTTTGATTTATTCGACCGTTTAGGGGCAACCGATGAACAGTTAGATTTCCCAATTGTTTATGCGTCAGCGATTAACGGTTACGCGGGTTTAGAGCCAACCGTTTCAGGCGGCGACATGACACCGCTTTTCCAAACGATTATCGACAAAGTAAGCCCACCGCCTGTAAACATTGATGGTCCTTTCCAAATGCAAGTGACTAGCCTTGATTACAACACTTACACAGGCGTTATCGGTATTGGTCGTATTCAACGTGGTGTAATCAAACCGAATCAGCAACTGGTTATCGTGAATCGCGAAGGCGTTGAGCGTAAAGGTAGAATGTTACAAGTTTACGGTTTCCACGGTTTAGATCGCGTTGAAGTTCAAGAAGCACGCGCTGGCGACATTATTGCGTTTGCGGGTATCGAAAAATTAGAAATTTCTGACACGATTTGTAGCCCTGAATTAGTCGAAATCATGACTCCTTTATCGGTTGATGAACCAACCGTTTCGATGACATTCCAAGTCAACAATTCACCATTTGCGGGACGCGAAGGTAAATACGTCACCACTCGTCAAATCCGTGACCGTTTGAACAAAGAATTACAACACAACGTAGCGTTGAAAGTCGAAGACACCGCCGATCCAGACAAATTCCAAGTTTCAGGTCGTGGCGAATTGCATTTGTCAGTGTTAATCGAAAATATGCGTCGTGAAGGCTTTGAAATGGGCGTTTCGCGCCCTGAAGTAATTTTGAAAGAAATCGACGGCAAAAAATGTGAACCGTTTGAAATGGTGACGATTGAAGTTGAAGAAGAACATCAAGGTTCAATCATGGAAAAATTGGGCGATCGCAAAGGCGATTTAACCAATATGGTGCCAGACGGTAAAGGTCGTATTCGTTTGGAATATATGATGCCGTCACGCGGTTTAATTGGCTTCCAAACGGAATTTATGACCGCAACGTCGGGTTCAGGTTTGCTTTATCACGTTTTTGATCATTATGGTCCAATGAAATCAGGCGATGTCGGTAATCGTATGCGCGGCGTTTTAATTTCAATGGTCGCGGGTAAAGCGGTAACGTATTCGTTGCATCCATTGCAAGAACGTGGCGAATTGTTGCTCGTGAACGGCGACGAAGTTTATGAAGGTATGTTGGTTGGCTTGCATTCACGCACCAACGATTTGTGTGTAAATCCTTGCAAACCCAAACAATTAACCAACGTTCGTGCGTCAGGTACAGACGAAAGTTTGGTACTTGCAAGAATTCAAAAATTAACACTCGAACAAGCGTTAGAATTTATCGCCGAAGATGAATTGGTCGAAGTCACACCGAAATCGATTCGTTTACGCAAAAAATTATTGACTGAAAACGAGCGTAAACGCGCTGGTAAATAAGGTTTAATTTTTAATTAATAACTTTCGTAAGCCCCCAGCTCCGCTGGGGCAATGCTATTCAGATGTCATCCACAAATTAGGAACACCTCCTTCTGCCCCATTTAAAAAATGTCCAATAAACTGACAGTCACCAATCACAATCGCAACATCACAGGCTTAACCTATGTTTATCCCGTGCTTTCACGCCGCGCTGCTGGTTTGTCGATTGGTATCAATTTCAACATCAACAACGCGTGTAATTGGCGATGTATTTATTGCCAAGTTCCTGAATTAAAACTTGGAGCTGCGCCATCTTGTGATTTAAATTTATTGGCGAAAGAATTACGTTTGTTCTTGAATGATGTTTTACACGGTGATTTTTATGACCGAATGGAAGTGCCAAATGAACAGCGTGTGATTAAAGATATTGCGATTGCGGGAAATGGCGAACCCACCAGTTTGGAAAATTTTGATGTTGCCGTGTCTATGATTGGCGATATTGCGACAGAATTGGGTATTTTTCCTAACAGTCATTTTGTGTTGATTACGAATGGCAGTTTAATTCATCGTCCAATCGTTCAAGCGGGATTGAAAGTGTTGAATGATTTTAGTGGCGAAGTATGGTTCAAAATGGATAGCGGCACGCCCGAAGGTCGAGCATTAGTGAATCATTCCGCCCAAACAAATGAAGCCGTATTGAAAAATATGATGCTTGCTGCACAAATCTGTTCGACGAAAATTCAAATTTGCTTAGTCGATTATCAAAAAAATGTTTTTTTGGCGAATGAACATACGGGATTTTTAAAATTTTTAGTTGTGATTCGTGCCGTAACAGCCATTAAAAATGTGACGATTTACACTTTGGCGCGTCCTTCGCAACAACCCGAAGCAGTTGATTTACAACCGATGCCATTAGAAATAATGCAGAATTTCGCACAAGATATTCGTGAATTAGGTTTTGACGTATCCGTTACGGAATAGCGTTTAATTCCGCTAATGTATTGATATTTTCAAAGCCAATCGCACCAGCTCCAAAATCGACAAAGTGCGTTTTATGCTGTCTAAGCCATAAACGTACTTTGTGATTATCTGCCGCTAAAAAAGATTCTAAACTCGTCTGTAAACTTGTTTTTACTACTAAAAATACCGAATGAATTTGCTCACCAGTCCGCGCCACTGTAATTTCTGAGCCGCTTTTTTCGTGTTCCGAAAGTAAATGCTGTAATTGTTTTGTCGAAATAAAAGGCGCGTCACACGGTACGACAATAAGCAAATCAGTGGACGAATAATTCATCGCGGCTAAAATTCCCGCCAACGCTCCTGAAAAATCTTGCGTTAAATCTGAAATGACTGGCATACCAAAATTTTCATACAACGCGATATTTTGATTCGCGTTAATAATCAAATCATCAACCAATGGACGCAACGCATTAAACGAATACGAAATTAACGGTTGACCACAAAAAATTTGTAAGCCTTTATCTTGATAATTCATACGCCGCGACTGTCCACCTGCGAGAATCACGCCAGTTACTTTTGTTTGCAAAGTCATAATGTTAAGCTGTAACCCTTATTTTTACTTGAGTTGAAGGAATTTGTGAAATGAAAAAAACATTAAAAAAATTATTTTTAACCGCATCACTTTCGCTGATTATTGCAGGTTGTGCGACTAATCCTGAAAAAGAAGTTGAAACAACAGTCGCACCTGCTGTTTTAACTAACGACTATCCGACTCGTGACCGCGTTGAATTTGTTTTAAATTGTGTCGCCCAACACGGTGGTTTGAGTTACATCAATCAATATGCGTGTGGTTGTAAGCTGGACAAAATTGCTGAAAAATTGAGTTTTAATGATTTTGAAGCGGCAAAAACATTTTCATATCTCAAATCAATGGCGGGCGATAACGGTGGCATGGCGCGTGATCCAAAACAAAGTAAAGATTTACGCAAACAACTCAAAGAAGCGGAAGAATCTGCTGAAAAAAGCTGTTTCGTGAAATAAAAATTGAGCGCGTAAAAAAGCCCGCGATGAAAGCGGGCTTTTTCATTTTTCAGATTTTTTATTTCTTTAACAATCGTTGTACTTTTCCAACTAGCGATTCAATCAGCGAATTCGTCAAATCAAACAAATACGACATAATTTCTGTCGCCGTCATGCCTTTGAATTTACGCGCCAACATCGGTGCAACCAAAACACCTAATGCCAAACCAATCACTGTCACGCCTGAAAAACTACTTTCTTCTGTGATGACAACAGGGGCTGCTTTTGCAGGTGCAACTTCAACGGCGACAGGTTCTGGTAAATTAGCTTCTTCGTGCGCTTTGGCAAGTAATTCGGGTAATGTGATTTTGTAATCATCTTGCACAATGTTTGCCGTTACATTCGGAATACTTGGTAAATCACCATCACCTTTGCCCACTTTAAGCTGGGCTTTCATGCCCTTTTCCATGTGTTGTGCGATGTCGCAATGTACCAAATAGGTTTTATCACCTGGCGGTAAAATCAACGTGCCAGAAATTTTCGCTGGACCTGAAACTTCTAAATGAAACATTCCTTTCGGATATAAATATTTCGGCAAACCGTGCATCATCCATTGATGACGCACGCTGTCATCGTTAATGAAATGTACCGTCAGTTTTGTGCAAGGCTTAAATTGAAATTCCTGTGTATCAAACGCGAACATTCGACCTGGAAATTTCTCTGCATATTTATGCCCCGCATGAACAGTGACTTCTTTGGTTTCAGCCACTTTTTCACAGCCACCTGGAAGTGTGTCTGGATTATTCCCCATCACCATGCCGCCTGCCATGTCCATCAAATGCCCATCGCCGTGATTCATCAGCATTCCTGCATCGTGATCCACTAACTCTTGAGCAAATGTTGGTAGCGAAATCAACGCCGTAAATACACCCGCCGATACAAATTTCATCATTGTTTTATTGCCTCGTAATAAAAAAACGTCCCTGTTTAAAATGCCGATTTAGTCTTTAAATTTACCTAACATACCATCAACGGTACGTTTAAAACCTGCGCTTGATAAGTACGCAATGTACAACCCTGCAAACAAGAAGAATCCGTATAAGAACATTTCGTTACGGGTAGCCGATTGACCTTTACCAGCTTGGAAACTCATGTGTGCATCTAAACGTTGTTCTGACGAACCTTCTTCTGGTAGAAGCGTAATGTGAATCAAGTATTTGCCAACTTCTTCAACACCTTCTGGCAATGACAGCATAACTGTTCCCGATTTATGTTTCGCTGCTTCTTGGAAGAAAATGCGTTTTCCTTCAGGTTCTTTAGTGACTTCAAATTCTACCGCTCTGTTGCGATATTTCATGTCTTGATAATCGAAAACCAATTGAATCAATGAATCTGTGCCTGGAATGTTGCCGCAAAAATCTTCTGCTGGGAACGCTTTTGGCTGATACGCAGTGTAATGAATCCAGTGATCTTTTTCTAATTCAAATTTGCATTGATCAGTATCCGTACCCGCTGCTCCACCGTGCGCCCATAAAGCGGACGAAAAAAGCAATGCAGTTAAACCGAGTGATGTTTTTTTAATAAACTGCTTCATGTTCATAAAATCCTCTCTATTTGTTTAATAATTATTATTGTTGTCAATCAACTGTATATTAACTATACAGCACGAGCTAACTTTAACACGCTGATTTACACAAATAAAGCGGTGTAAGGCGATAATAGAACCATAAGTTAAATGGCATGAACCGCGCCGTGTATTATTGCTATCTGCCCTTAATTTTCGTAGACTTGCGGCAATTTTTCTTTTATCGGAGTTCTACCGCATGGCATCGTTAACCGCTACGCCCGCTTGGGCAGATTTACAAAATCATTATGAACACATTCGTAATCAAAATTTAGTCGAAAGTTTCAAAAATGACCCGCATCGTTATGAAAAATTCTCGCTCTCGTTGCGCGATATTTTATTCGATTATTCTAAAAATCGTATCGACGACGACACAATGCCGTTATTGATTAACTTAGCAAAACAAGCGAATTTGGGAACAAAAATTAACGCGATGTTTTCTGGCGAAAAAATCAATGTAACGGAACATCGTGCTGTTTTGCATACCGCATTACGCAATCGTTCTAATACCCCGATTTTTGTTGATGGCAAAGATGTTATGCCTGATATAAATGCCTCTCTTCAAAAAATGCGGGTTTTCTGTGAGCGAGTTCGTTCAGGTGAATGGAAAGGTTACACGGGCAAAGCCATTACGGATATTGTGAATATCGGGATTGGTGGTTCAGATTTAGGACCAAAAATGGTTACAGCGGCGTTACATCCTTATGCCTCACCTGAATTGAAAGTGCATTTTGTATCTAATGTAGATCAGACTGACATAATCGAAACATTAGAAAATCTGTCGCCAGAAACCACCTTGTTTTTAATCGGTTCAAAAACTTTTACCACGCAAGAAACCATTACGAATGCAAATTCTGCTCGTGCTTGGTTGCTCAAAACTGCACCTGATAAATCTGCGATAGCGAAACATTTCGTCGCGTTATCAACCAATGCTGAAGAAGTAGCTGCCTTTGGAATTGATACCGACAATATGTTTGAATTCTGGGATTGGGTCGGCGGACGTTATTCATTGTGGTCAGCGATTGGTTTGTCGATTGCGCTTTATGTTGGGATGGATAATTTTGAAGAATTATTAGATGGCGCATACGAAGTCGATGACCATTTCAGAAACACGCCTTTTGAAAAAAATATCCCTGTCATTATGGGATTATTGGGCATTTGGTATAACAACTTTTTTAAATCAGAAACTCACGCGATGCTTGCGTATGATCAATCAATGCGTTATTTCGCCGATTATTTCCAACAAGGCGACATGGAAAGTAACGGTAAAAGTGTGACGATTACAGGTAAAAAAGTCGATTACAGTACGGGACCGATTATTTGGGGACATCCTGGTACGAACGGACAACACGCTTTTTATCAGCTGATTCACCAAGGTACAAAATTGATTCCATGCGATTTTCTTACGCCTGCGATTAGCTATTATGATTTGCCAGAACATCACAAAATTCTGATTTCCAATTTCCTCGCTCAACCCGAAGCGTTAATGCACGGAAAATCCATTGAAGAAGTAAAACGTGATTTGACGGAAGAAGAATGCAAAGACAGTGTTTTGGTTGCCTCAAAAGTGTTTGACGGCAATAAACCATCGAATGCGTTTTTGTTTAAAAAATTAACACCTAAAACATTAGGTTCGTTGATTGCACTTTATGAACACAAAATTTTTGTTCAAGGTGTGATTTGGAATATCAATTCTTACGATCAAATGGGCGTACAGTTAGGCAAAGTATTGGCGAAAGTGATTTTGCCAGAATTGGATAATGATGACGATATTACCAGCCACGATTGTTCAACCAATGCGTTGATTAACGCTTACAAAAAAATGGCTCGCGAAGGTTAATTTTTGAACATTAAAAAAGCCCTGCAACTCTCAAGTTGCAGGGCTTTTTAGTACCGAAAAATCGGTGGAATTAGATTAAGCTTTTTGATTCAAGCATTGCTTTGTGAGCATCACGCAATTTTGTTTCAGCTTGTTGTGAATTGCCATCTTGAATATCTTTACGCGCCGCTTTAACGGTGTTGATTGCTTTTGCTACTGAACGTGCAACACGGTCATTTGCATTAACTTCTTTTGAAAAATCAGACGCATCTTTAATCAATTTGGCAACGTTTTCTGAATCTGAACCAGAAGTTAGAGCATCGATAGCTGTTTGGATTTTAGCAGCAACCATGTCGATAGATTGAGCAGGTGGATAAGAAATACGACCTGGATCGCTTTCAGCGAATGAAGTTGTAGAAACTGCACCTAAAGAAGCGGCAACGATTACAGCCAAAGCGATTTTTTTTAATGTTTTCATCAATATCATCCTCAAATTGTTATTATTTTTTGGGTTATAGAAAAATAGCCATCGCCAACCGATGAGCTAACCGCAATTCTAAACACATTTGCGAATTTTTCAACAAATCTGCACGTTTTGTAAGCTTTTTCACGTTAATTCACAGACCATTCCACGATACCTGTGTAAGCGGTAATCAAAACAATCGCCCCAAAAACCAATCGATACCACGCAAAAATTAAAAAATCATGCTGACTGATATAACGTAATAACGCTTTTATCGCTAACAATGCACTGAAAAATGCGGCAATCATACCTAAAACAAAAACAGGCGCATCAGCAGCTATATCAAGTAATTCACGGTGTTTATATAAATCATAAACACTCGCAGCAACTAACGTGGGAATCGCTAAAAAGAAGGAGAATTCAGTCGCTGCTTGGCGCGAAAGCCCAAATAACAAACCACCGATAATCGTTGCCCCCGAACGTGACGTGCCTGGAATTAACGCGAAGGCTTGTGCGAAACCTAATTTAAGCGCGTCTAATTTCGTTAATTCATCAACCGCAGTGATGCGGATTGTGTGTTCACGTTTTTCTGCCCAAATAATAATTAACGCGCCAACAATAAATGCAGTGGCAACAGGAACGGGTTTAAATAAAACAGCTTTGATGTATTTGCTGAACAAAAAACCTAAAATAGCAGCAGGTAAAAAGGCAATGATTAAGTTCAACGTAAAATTTTGAGCCGTTTTTTCTTTCTGGAATAAACCGCTAAATGTGCCGCCAATTCTGCGTCGATATTCCCAACATACCGCTAAAATCGCCCCGACTTGAATCACGAGTTCAAATAATTTTCCTTTGTCATCGTTAAAATTGAGTAAATCACCGACTAAAATTAAATGTCCTGTGCTGGAAATTGGCAAGAATTCGGTCAGCCCTTCGACTACACCTAAAATCAATACTTTTGCTGCGAGTAATAAATCCATAATTTCTATTGAATGTAAGAGTTTTAAGGTTTGATATTGATGGCAAACCCTGCCCCATCAAATGATTTTATTTTGTCTTTTTCTGGTTCGATAGACATGATGGCTTGTGTTTCGAGTTCGATTTCACGTTGAATTTTTTTTGGTTTTTCAATTTTTATTTGCGTCACGGGCGCATCAGTTTTTTCTTCAATTTTCAATGGCAACGATAAATCTAACGTTTTGGGTTTAGTGATTTCGGTAGTTGATTCAACTGCACTATTTTTTTTATGATGATGTGAACGCCATCCTGTCAATATCGACATCGCTAAAATCAAAAAACCAACTAAAAATACGCGAGGTGTTTTCATTTCGTTCTCTCAACGACAGGAATTTTACTGATTTTCGCTTGCCATTCTTTTGGTGCTGTTTGATGAATAGAAACGCCTTGCGAATCGACAGCAACTGTTACTGGCATATCTTCCACGACGAATTCATGAATAGCTTCCATGCCTAAATCAGCAAATGCCAGAATTCTGGATTTTTTTATCGCTTTTGAAACTAAATACGCCGCACCACCAACTGCGATTAAATAAACGGCACGATGTTTTTTAATTTCAGCAATTGCTGATTCACCGCGTTCTGATTTACCAATCATGCCAAGCAAACCTGTTTTTTCGAGTAATGGTGCGGTGAATTTGTCCATTCGTGTGGCAGTTGTTGGTCCTGCCGAACCTACCACTTCATCACGAACGGCATCAACAGGTCCAACGTAATAAATGAATTTGTGGGTGAAATCTACGCCGTCAGGTAACGCTTCGCCACGTTCTAACATTTCGCACAACCGTTTATGCGCCGCGTCCCGTCCCGTTAAAAGCGTGCCGCTTAATAACAATGTTTCGCCGACTTTCCACGTTGTCACGTCTTCGGGTTTTAGTGTATCTAAATTCACTCGCCGTGCCGCACCAACGCCCCAAGTAATTTGAGGATAATCTTCTAAGCGTGGCGGTTTGAATTCTGCGACTCCGCTGCCATCTAAAACAAAATGAACATGGCGCGTTGCAGCACAATTCGGAATTATCGCAATCGGCAAATTCGCGGCGTGCGTTGGATAATCTAAAATTTTTACATCCAAAACCGTTGTCAATCCGCCTAAACCTTGTGCGCCAATACCGAGCGCGTTCACTTTTTTATAAAGTTCTAGCCGTAATTCATCCAAACGATTCGACGCGCCACGCGCTTGTAAATCCTGAATATCAATTGAACCCATGCACGCTTGCTTGGCGAGCAACATCGCTTTTTCAGCCGTGCCGCCGATACCAATCCCTAAAATTCCTGGCGGACACCAACCCGCGCCCATCGTCGGCACAGTTTTCAAAATCCAATCGACGATATTATCGGACGGATTCAACATCGCAAATTTCGTTTTCGCTTCCGAACCGCCACCTTTTGCAGCAATATCAATTTCCACTTTATCGCCCAACACCATTTCGGTATGAATCACAGCGGGCGTGTTGTCTTTGGTGTTTAAACGTTTGCCTGCTGGGTCACTTAAAATCGATGCTCGCAACGGATTATCAACATTTTGATACGCACGCCGCACGCCTTCATTAATCATGTCGGTTAAGCTCAAATCACTTTCCCAACGCACATTCATGCCGATTTTCACAAACACGGTGACGATGCCCGTGTCTTGGCAAATCGGACGTTTTCCTTCCGCACACAAACGCGAATTGATTAAAATCTGCGCCATTGCATCTTTGGCAGCGGGACTTTCTTCGCGCAAATACGCGGCGTTCAAGGCTTGAATAAAATCTTGAGGGTGATAATACGAAATGAATTGCAAGGCTTGCGCGATGCTTTCAATCACATTTTCTTG
>SESD01000502.1_pt1 | contig 24163 bp, 23 predicted proteins | sample 3171411 | NCBI WGS metagenome assembly SESD01 (sample SAMN06051880, study PRJNA518727) | freshwater metagenome | biome: subpolar coniferous forest; feature: holomictic lake; material: water; isolation source: holomictic Lake 442, 16.5 m depth | place: Canada: near Kenora, Ontario | collected...
AAAAAGGCAACCGCACAAGAGGCAACACAACAAACCGCCCAGGGTGCCATTATCCCGGCAAGCCCCCAGCTCTCCAGTGCAGACCTTGAACTCACACAAACCGGCAAAGAGTACCGGTTAAAAGAGGCGCTGCGACCCATCGAAAATCAGTACGATTTTTGCATCATCGACACCCCGCCAGCCCTCGGCACCCTCACCATAAACGCCCTGACTGCGGCAACAGAGGTGATCATTCCCGTACAGGCCGACACCTACAGCATCCAGGGCATCACGCAGCTCTACAGCACCATCGGCGCCGTCAAAGAGTACTGCAACCCCGAGCTGAAGGTTCAGGGTATTCTGATTACACGCTACAACAACCGCGCCATCCTGAGCCGCGATCTGGCAGAAATCATTGATACCACCGCCAAAAAATTAGGCACCCGACTTTTCAAGACCACCATCAGGGAAGGAATAGCCGTCAAAGAGGCACAGGCACGACGCGAGCCACTCTACACCTACGCGCCAGCCAGCAACCCGGCACAGGATTATCAGGACTTTATAACCGAATACCTGCAAGACCAAAAAGGGGAGAGGTAACAATGGCAAAGAAAAACTTCAAGGATATCAACCCGGCAACAGCATTTATCAGCAGTGCACAGCCCGAACCAGATACATCATATACACAGGAAACACAGAATACACAACAAACACAACAAACAGAAGACACGTCCAATACACTATATACAGAAGATGCACAAAACACGCCACAAACAACGGATATAGGAAATACAGATGATACAGAGTATACACAAGGCATAAAAAAACCGAACGCACCTGAACAAAAAACCAAACGCGTCAACCTGCTCATAAAACCAAGCGTTTTTGAAGACTTTAAAAAAGTCGCACACATGAAACGTCGAAGCTTCAACGACCTGTATAACATGGTCATAGCTGAATACATCGAAAGGGAAGCCGACGCCATCCGTGCCTACAACAAAACATTCGGGGAGGAATAGATCATGCCAACAATAGAAAAAATGTACACGCTCACCGAAGTCATCGCACGATTAAACCTCGACAGACGAACCTTTTACCGTTACATAGAAACTGCCCAAATGAAAGCAGTCAAGATTGGCCGGAAATGGGCAGTAAAAGAGAGTGACCTTCTTGAATTTATGGAAAAGGGGAGTAACAGACCTGCGGAAACCATAACCGCTAAGAGCCAAGTGCAAACAATCCTTGAAGCAACACTGCCATGACAAAGAAGAACCCGGCTGACAACACCGAAACACCGCTCTTCCCTGATCTCCCCGAGTCAACCCTGTCGGCGGTCAAAAAACGACTGATTCAATCCAGTCACGACATCTCCATGAACGACCCCGAGGGCATAACCTACCAGCACAGTGTCCTCTGTCAGGTAAGCCTTCCCTACAAAAACCCCGGCAACACTATTCGGCACTGGGAGCGCAAACAGGGAAAAGCCACACTCCGCATTGAAGCTGGCTCACTGCTCAACCCGGCAACCAACAATTATGATGAAGTTGGCTTGCCATACGGGACCAAATCTCGGCTGATTCTTACCCACCTGAACAGCGAAGCGCTCAAAACAGGCTCCGCCCTCATTGATGTAGAATCATCCCTGACCGGATTTGTCAAACGGCTCGGACTGGCAGCCCACGGGCGAGACATCCGCGACATCAAAGATCACCTCGCCCGACTTTCAACCGCCATCATCCGCCTTGGCTTTGTTGAAGGACAACACTCTATGCAGGTAAATACCAATATTGTTCGGGCAATGAATCTCTGGTTTGAAAAAAACGAACAGCAGCGGGTGCTCTGGCCATCAACCATCCAGCTCAGCGAAGACTACTTCAACAGCCTGGTCAAACATGCCGTGCCGCTCGATGAAAGGGCACTGGCTGCTCTTTCACATTCACCAATGGGCCTCGATGTCTATTCATGGCTTGCTCAAAGGCTGCACCGCGTCAGCGCCAGCAAACCACAATTTATCACCTGGGTAGCCCTGAACGATCAATTCGGCTACAACTACGAACGACTCCGCGATTTTAAAAGCGCCTTTCGTGACATCCTGACGATGGTACACTCTCAATATCATGATGCCAAATTTGACATAGACGACCAGGGAATGACCCTGCGAAACAGCCCGCCACCCATCGGAAAAAAGCAATTTCTGGTCACATGAAAAGTTATCCACATTTTGATGTGAATATGGCGAGTTATCCACGATCACCTGGTCACACCATTCACGATCAGTTAGTCGCTCTTTTGACCCAAAATCAACGATCACTTGGTCGCTCAATCCTATAGTTAATACCCTATAGCTTAACCTATAATTGAAACCAACAACAGTTTCTTTTTTTGTTAATACGTTTAAGAAGTAAAAAAAGAGGGTAGAGCACTAAAACCAAAACTTATCACGATCAACTAGTCGCGCATTAAAAAGAGTTAACCCTTTTTTTCAAAAATAGATATAAAACAATAGGGCTATAGGGTAGCTTTCCCAATAACCTTCACGGAATAAATAAAACACAATCAAAACCACGATCAACTGGTCGCACCCTCAGAAATAGTAACCTCCTATTATAATGAGAGATAACGAATTTAATCTTCCACAGAAGCCAAATAAAATATTTACCATTACCCCTAAAAATCTTTTTTACTTCATAATAAGTCATTACAGTATTTACATTGTCAACTCCAACCAAAACCACGATCAACTGGTCGCGCCCTCTTCAATAGTAACGTATTTAAAATTTTAACATTAAAGAATTTCAAACACTATTTCAGCAGGAGATAGCAAATCACTGACCCGTCCATAGTACCGAGGAACCTCAACCTACAAAAACCAATAATCCACGATCAGTTGGTCGCGCCTTCATAAGAGTTAACACTCAATAAATAAACAAGTAATAGTAAAGCACTATAAGATGAAAGGGTTTATTTAATACATCAATCAGAGTAAATACATTCACACTATACCGATCTACCATAGTCCCTCATCAGTCCCATATCTCCTCTTTCTCCAATTACCCCACTACCTTCCGCCCCAACTCCCGATCAATCTTCTCAATCATCCCGTCATCCACCAAACACACCCGCGCAATCAACTTGTTCAACTCACGCAACAGCGTCACCGAATTCATCCTCTCCGCCACACCCTTCGCCGCCGTCAAAAACTCCAAATCTGCCCTCCGGTCACGCAACTCAAACCGCAACGGATAGGTCACCTCATACCCCGATGCCTCAGCATCAACCCCCTCCCACAAACAAAACATCCTGAAAAGCTGATACTCACAGAGCTGCAACTGCGCCGACTTGCCAGCCAGTAACGTATTCAAAATCTGAAATTCCGTCTCCATAGCCACCGCCGAAGTCACCTGCTTCCGATACGTTCGCACCGGTGTCAAATGCGCCATCCGGTTGATCGCCTCCGTCTTCTTCTCAATCGCCGCCAGCAGCCCCGCCAGCGCTTCAGCATCCGCCTGCAACAGATACGGTTTTTTGTCCGAAGGCGCATCCGGATCCATCAGAATCACCCCGCCCGCGCCCGATGTCGCTTGATCTCCGGGATTCTTCACCAGCGTCTTATGATTACTCCCCCTGATCATCTGGGTCAACTCCGAATAATCATTATAGATCGAAATCTGCATCCCCGCAATATCCTCAATATCCGACGAGGCCTTCCCCCGCACCGTCGATTTCTGGTTCGAATAAAGCACCGCAGGAATCGCTCCAAGCGGATTGGTAATCTCCACCGGCTCACCAACAATCATGCTCTCCAGAATCTTCGTTGTCTTGATCGTCTCCACCGTCCACTCAATCACCGTCACCGCCCGCCCCAGGCGCGTCTCATTCTCCGTCTTCGTCTTCAAGTAGCTCAACCGGGTAGCCCCATTCAACGCCGTTGTAAACTCAAAGTCGATGACATCCTCAGGCGTAAATAACCGCACATAAGGGCGCAACCCACTCCGAATTTCATCCGCTTTGGTTGCCGCCGTCACCGCAGGCTTGTCCATCACCACCCACACCACCCCATACACCCCACCCAATATCTGTACCGTTTTCATAAACTCATTCAGTGATGTCCCGTCCATATCGGCATTCAGAGCAAGCCTGTTCAGATTGGTATTATTATCCAGCTTCGCAAAATTCCGTTTCGGCGGATCGCGCCAGATAAACCCCGCGTATGTCGTAATCACACTCTCACAGTGGTTTTCAAGGGGAGTCTGCTTAATCCTCTTCTCATACTCAGGGCTTGTTTCCGCAACATACTCATACAGCAGCTTCAGAGCTTTCCACTCATCCCCTCCCTCAAAAGCGGCCTTGTTCATTTTCCATTTCGCAATATTGGCAAGATAGACCTTGTTCGTCACCCGCAATACATCAGCCCCATTACGCGTCCCACTCTTGTCGCTGCTCATCCTTATACCCTCCAGTTCGTCGGTTGAACATAATTCCTGCTTGGCATCCGTATCGGGAAAAGCTTTTCTATTGGGTATCCCGCCGAGTCCGAAGCATGGGTAAGCTCCTCATTACTCTTGTCAATCTCACCACTCTTCCAGCCAACTTGTTCAAAATCCTTGATCAGCCGAGGGCAGTTGCCCACCGTCAATTTTCTTTCTCGTAGTAGTTTGTTCACCGCATTCACCCTGCTTTTCTGCGAAGGGGCGCTCTGCCGCGCCTCCACCGTAAACCCCTTCTCTCTCAGAATGGTGAAATCAGTGGCATCCGAAGAGCTTTTCCGTGTTCGTCCACTGGGATCAGGAAAAACGGTAATCCCAGGATACTTTTCATGCAGCTTGTCTGCCAGCTCATAGGTGGTCGAGTTGGCAAGATGAATCTCCTCGAAGAAGTGAACGGTACCGTCGTCCAGCACCGCAAAGACTTCAGCCATCATGTTGTCAACATTGAAATCAATTCCGGCCTGATAGTGGTACCCTTCCAGCTTGGGTCTTATCACGATAGACAATGCGGTCTCAAAATATTTGTACACCCTGCCGACCATCAGGTTAACAAACCTTCCATCCATATAAGCGGCCTTCTGATTGTCGTCAAAGGCCTTTTCAAGCATCCTGATAAATTGCGGAGGAAGGTGAATATTATCGGCCGTTCGTGCAATCACCGTTCCCAAATCATACCGCCCGTCAATATTTTGGGCCAGATCATAACCCCAGTTCAATTGCTCCGGGGTTCCGGTCAAAAAAAGCTCCCGATGTTTGGCATCCGGGTGACGAAGTCGCGAAAGCACAACATTGAGAATTTCCCCCTGCATAATGAAGGGCTCATCAATGCCGGCCGTCGCCAGGTTGGGCCCTTTCAGACTATCGGGATCATCACCCGAGGCAATCCATATCGTTCCCTTCCACCGCTTGATATAAAACTCATGGTTCGTCTTATTATAGGTGTACTTGATCAACGACCTGTCCAGCAGCTCTGCAATAGAGACAATCACCGTTTTCCGTGCCTGTTTATAGGTCGGAGAGACATACAGATGCGGAATCGGCGCATTGATATAGCAGTTCCAGATAGAGCGCAAAGAGCCAATGCGTGTTTTTCCGCTTCCATACCCCCCGACAAGCAGCTTCACAAAATTTGACAACTCCCAGAACGTCCGCTGGTGCGGCAGCATCCGTCCTTTATCAATCGCAAACCGGCGACTCATTTTCCAAGCAACTCTTCAAGCAACACTCTTGCCGCATTCGTCCGCTCATTGACAAGAGCCAGCTCCTCATCGGTAATATCCCGTCCCTCACTTGTTGCATCAGCAAGGAGCCCCACAAAAGAGTGTACCTGCCCCGTTACACTCTCAATCACCTCAAGCATCGCCTTGAGCGAGCCAACAACAGCAAGAATGTTCATCGCTTGATACTCCCGGTTATCCCTGATAGCCTGAATTGCGCTCATTGCCGACAAGAGGGTACTTTGGGCTGCATCAGCAACACCTTCCGCCTGCAACGCACGAGCCCGATCCAGCGCAGCTTTTGCCGCATCAATATCAGCCTTAACCCTGCGCGTCTCATCTGCGGTGAGCAGCCCGCCGCTATAGCTTGCCCCAAGAAGCGTGTAGAGCGAGCCGCACGCAACCACGCCGCCAGCATACATTTTATTGAAGGTTACAGAGGGCGCAACATCATCCTGCTGAACAAGAAAACGACACCCGTTCAGCAGGAGGAGCATCAAAAGCAACAGTCGCTTCATGTCACCTCCCTGTACTTCATGATCGCCTCAACGTGCATCTCTGCAATGGCAAGCCGCCCGGCGGGTGACATCAAAAAATGATAATCCTTCAGCGTATCCATAAACAGGTTTTCCGTCAGCACCGCAGGGCAGAGCGTTTTCGTCAGCATCGAAAAATCCTGACACTCCTTGTCACCATCGCCATCAGTCATATCCCTGCGAAGCGCAAAACCCTTCAGATACTTTGGAGCCACCGTATACAACAGCTCTCCAAGCAGGTCACTGCGTGTTTTTCCCTTCGATGTCCACACCTCAAATCCAGTGCCACCACCCGCATTAGCATGAACCGATACAAGCACCGATTGATACCCATCCCTGTTTGCCACCGCCACCAGCCGGTTGGTTCTCCGGATCCGTTCACTGATGGAGATATCCTCTTTCTCCGGCACAATCCGGGTACACAGCACACCAGTATGCTCAAGAAGCAGAGCAATCCGGGTAACAACATCCCGATTAAACTCATACTCATAGAGCACCTTCAGCTCATCCCAGGGCGACCGTTTCCCGGCGGTATCACTGCCATGCCCATTGTCTAAAAACACAGAGAGCGGACGACTCATCACTCCTCCTCTTCATTGTTATGTTTACCGACGAAATAGTTGAAAAACTCTCTCTCCCTCCGATAGATTTCGCTGATCACCCGGTCACCAAGTGTCCCGGCGATATAGCCGATAATAAAGGCGAGATCCTTCTCCAGTTTGAAATACTCAATACAGAGATAGGCAGGGCAAATCGCCAGCAGCGAAACCCCAAGCCGCACCAGCAGTTCCCGCCATCCGCTCACGGTCCGCTGATAGAGAGCGTGCATGATATTGGTCAGGGCGCCCATAATACCCGATGCAATCAGCCCAAAAAGATCATTGCGCTCCATACACCCCTCCCGTTCAGAAATATCGAATTGGCCTGAAGCTTCTCGCTTCGCTCTTCCACTCCGTGTCATAGTAGGATGGCCATATATCGTAAGGGAAGTAAAAAAGATACGCAGCATATTCACTGCCGTAATCGTCTGACTCGGCTGAACTCCAATACGCCGGATGCGTAAAACCACCAATAACCGCCGCATTGGCTTCAATCCTGAGCCAATCCTCCGGTGTTGGAAGAGAAAAATCATTGAATCCGTCAGGGGAGAGATAGTCACGGCAGCACTTTGCCGCACTGCCAGTATGTCCAGCCTGAGCCAGAATCAGATCAGTATTACTGCCACCCGCGCCAACCTCAACCCTTTGTGCCCCCGAAAAGGAGTCAACCACATTGCTCCACGCCGTCGGAGCCATATCGGTCGGGGTGATAATAATCCCGTGTGTTTCACCCTCCACATACCTGGCATCACCCTCCACAAAAATGCAAGCAATAATCCCCCCATACCAAGGGAGACCAACACGCATGGGATGACAATAGACTGTCCAGCCATATGTTGCCCTCAGCTCTTCAGCAAAGTGCAGATTCTCGTCACTGAGTGCAGCATTGTTACCGGCAATATCAAGAAATCCGCCAGTGAGTTCGGTCATGTAACAATACTCAAGAAAGTACACCACATCCATCTCGGAGAAAGAGAGGTCAGCCACCAGGATGCGAATGCCATTCGCCCAGTGCGGCCACTCCGGCCCCCAATGGTCAGCAAAATGCACCCCCGAGCCCGTCAGATTGAGCACCCGCAGCCCCGTAAATCGGGCCACAGTGGCCAGCTCACCCGTTACACCCGTAGCCCCCGAAAGATCAATCTCCGTCAGTGTTGCAGGAAGTGTGGTAAAATCACCCGAAACAGGGGAGCCGGGTAGAGAAAGCCGCGTCAGCGGGCAATCAGCCACCAAAAGTTCACCCGTAAAACGCCCGCCAACCAGCTCAAGCTCCGTCAGGCTTTTCAGATTGGAGAGCCCTTTTACTGAACCACAAAGTGACGGATATCCAGCATTCGAGAACTTCGTAATCAGGTGTACATCCCCCTTGATGACCAGATCATACCGACCAATATTTGCATACACAGTCGTATAAATCAAAGACTCAAAAGTCACCTGATAGGTCGAGCCAGATCCCCAGTTGATAATAATGGCACCAGTTCCAACAATGTTCAGATTTCGGCTTCCAGGGAGTTCAATATCCCAAAACAGCCCTGCCAGTTGGCGGACATATACACGGGTATTCCATGCACCCGCCGGGGTAAATTGCCCCTTCGTATTCCACCCGCGCAACTGCTTTGAGGCGAGCGCTTCATTGAATCCTTTGCTCCTGCTCATCGAACCAGACGATGACGTTCCGCCTGCGTTTTGGCGTAAATGACAACGTATTCAGAATCAATCAAATACTGCACACCTGCAGAAAATACTCTCTCCAGCTCTTTGACGTAGTTCCGCTCATAAAAAGCAATCATTGCAACGAAACCCTCACCACCAACCGAGGCCGCCAGCGACGGCAACACATAAGCCGCCAGCACCTTGTACACCGATGCCTTCATCCATTGATCCGGGTTGAGCTTTGCGGCATCAAACACAGCAGCCGGTAGGCCGTAAATCATCAAGGGGTAATGGGGGCAAAAGAAAGAGGACTGAGCAGGCAGCCAAAGGATCTGAATATCCCGATTGATATCAGCCTCCGCATCAGCATGATAAGCTGCAAAAGAGCTTACCCCATGTTCAAATACATAAGGCTGATACTTCATCAGATCGGCATCATCAGAGTATGGCATAACAGTAAAAGTCTAAAATGACCTGAAAGGGCGTATGTGATACTCGAAATTCATCTGCTCCGCAGGCAACCATGCTTCAGCAGCACTATCCATCGCTCTTCCATAATAGATTGAGTCTTGAACATTCGGATCGCATTCAGAAGAGGACCAATAGGTCACCGCGTTTGGGGGAGCAAATCCGCTTGCAATCCAAAGATCAATCTCCGCAGCGCTGCCACAATACCAATCCGTATAACCCCCGGAAGTGATTGCAGCACACACCTTGCCAATATTTGCCTCAGGGCCCCAGAGTGCCGATTGTTGAGCAATCAACAGGGTATTTGCAGCACCGGTACCCAAATCTGGAGATGTTCCAAAAGAGGTCAAACCATCCATATTAAGGGTGTACACGACGGTCGAAACCGCGCCCGACGACCAGTCGCTCTCAAGCACAATAAGGCCATGCTGTGCATCCGGATCATAGCCCGGATCACTTGCCTGCAAGAGATAAAATACCACGCCACCGCCGTAGTTATCCCCAAGGGCACGAGGTTCAACCGGTGGCAAGGGTGGTGTGGCATCACTGTAAAAGCCCAACGAAAGCGGATAAGTCGAAAGGCGGAGTACCCCCGTCGCCTCTCCGCTTGCATAGGCCGTCATTTCGACGCTGAGATACTTGCAGGGCAGATACCCAAGAAATATTCCCGGCACGGTTGTTGTCGTTGCTGCTGGCCCCCCACTGAGAGAAACCACTGCCAGAGGATAAAATACAAGCCCGTCATTCGACCCCTGAAAGGTCAACGTACCAACCCAGACCCCGGATATCTGCAAGGCAAACTCACGGAAAACAGAAACATCAACCGCCGCAATCAAATCAGCGTTCAACGCGCCAGCAGAGAGGCCAGCAATATCAATGATCGACGGTGCCGCAGGAGTCTGCGGCACCGTCGGTTTCCAGCGAGTTCCCATATCATCAAGCGCCATAGCTTCCCCTTCTTTTGTCAACAGTGATTCTTTCCTTTATCCGAGCCTTACCCCTGGAAGCACAGCAATCGACCGATTATTCAACACCTGTGAATCTGCCTGTAACTCTATGGTGAGTTCATAGAAGTTTCCGTTCATCACCATATCATACACCTTCATCCCGTTTCTGGTTGTCATCAACGAGAAGTATGCCTGCTCATCAGAGCGGAAAGCATAAACGCTGGTACAATCCGTGCTGGTACCTTTTGTTTCATTTTGTGCCAGTACTTCTGTGCCATCGTAATTGAAGCCGGCATGAATAACCGGCACCCCGGCAAAGCTCATAATCCTGCGGCCAAACTGGTCGGTTACTGTATTACACTGTGCAGCCGCAACGGTTGTCAAGCGGCCCCACACACCGCTGTTCATCACTAAAAGCTGAGCACCGTTAACCACACTCCCAACCAACACCTGCAACGCTTCAACAAACTTCTGCTGGCTGGATACCGCAGTATCACTCACCCCCGTTAACACCTGAAGACCATTCGTGCCAGTGGCGGTAAGTGTCTGACTTGCGCCAAGAGCTGCAACGATCTTTTTGAGACCGTTAAACTGGGCTGGTGTCTGGGTGGCATCACCATTAACAATGTAGTTGCTGAGATTTCGACCAAGTGTCTGCCCAAAGCTGGCGAGCTGACGTTTCATTTCGCTTGGCACATCTCCTCCACGCTCTTCGTATGCACGGTCAAGACGAAGCGTTTTGCCAAGAATTGTAAGCGCAAACGTTGCGTAACTTGGGGCAGCCTCAGTCTTTGATGCAAAATCAGCCGATATGGTTCGAAAAAGAGCATTGGCGTTGACATCAGCATCCGAACGAATCAGTGCTGATCCACCTGGCTGATAAAAAAAGTGAACATAGTCCAAAATCGGCGCAGTTTTGCGCACATTGTCAAGGACAAGCTTCGCCAGTTCATCACTTGCCGACACGTCATAAATGAGTCCCATAGTCGTTGTTGTTGAGGTTGTGAGGTTCGATGAGTTTATTTTCTTCCCGCCTTGAGAGCATCATATTGTCCCTGGAGCTTGGTCATCACCGGATCTCCGGTAGCGGCAGCAGCACCGGGGGAGCCAGTATCAGCGGAACCCTGGCTTCCTGCACCTCCAGGAGTCGCGGGAAGGAAGTGGGGGTTGGCTTCAAGAAAGGCAGAGACGTGTTCATCAATCGTGATCGGCTTGCCATTTTTGGCTACCGGGTTACCAGAAGGGTCAACCACCATAACGCCGCTCTTCGGGTCAAACTTGATTGAGCTACGAAGTAGAGCCGCCACCTGATCGGGGCTGTGTGCCTTGTGTGCAGCGGCAAGCAGCTTCGCATCTACTTCACTCCGCTCCAGTTTTGAGGTGAGTTCCTTGAGCTGATCTGCTGCTTCTGTCTGGCTTTTTTCGAGTGCCGCATCTTTTTCCTTGACCGTATTGGCAAGGAGCTGTTCAAACTGCCCCTTCGCCGCCAGCTCCTTCTGGGTACGGTCAAACTCCTGCGCCTTCAGCTTCTTGTACTCAGCAACATCAACACCAGCAAATGCTGCGGTACTCTTCGCCACAGCCGTTGCTACCTGAGCATCCAGCGCAGCATCAAACTCAGCCTGCGAAAAAGTCTTTTCTGGCACCTTCTTCTCCCCATGTTCAGGAGGAGTGCCAGCAGTCCCATCACCAGTCGAACCAGCAGCCGGAGGTGGCGCAGCGGGATTATGTACATCTGCCATAGCTCAAAACTTTAAAAGTGAAAAAGAATCAAAAGAAACGTAGGGAAATGATAAGAATATTTATTCAATATTTATGAATAAATATTCACTCAAAACAAATATATAGCGCATTTATGGGAATAAATACGCCTTATTTATGAATAAATATTCTTTATTGATCGAATTAATAAACACCGACAGGCACTAAACCTGGGTTGAACAGTGTCAGCCCGCAAAATGATGAGCAGAAAGGGGGAGGTGATATTATAAAACTCGAAGCGAGTAAGGAGGGGAAAAACCTTTGGGTACCAGATATAAAACTTAAATTCAGAAAAGTATTCCAGGGGAAGCGTCCCGAACAGAATGCGCTCTCAAAGAGTGCCGACGATTCAGCAACGTTGAGAACGGAGCTAATTTTTTAACCGGGTTGCATGTGTGTTCGTACCTTGCTTCATAACATATTTTTGGGGACCTGCATGTCGTGTGAGCGACGTGCAGTATTCACGAACACTTACGTCAGCTTCACCTGCGGTTAGGCATCAGTGGTGGGCGGCGCTCTGAACGTAAGCCACTCAGGGCCACGAATGTAGGAAAAGAACTGCCCTTCAAACCTCAACATAGCGAGGATTGTCCTCCGCAGTACTTCCCGCATCATCACGGCCTGTTCAGTAATAGAATATTCAGGATGGGGGTTATCGCTGCCGTGAACGATCTTATTGCGAGTTTGAAGCAATTCATGGACTGAGAGAGGTAAGTCTGCCAATGGAACATCGTATCGTTTGATAAATGCGTTCAGTCGATCACGGAGTGGTCGTCGATTGAAGTCACCAAGCTTAGCTGTAATCGCCGCAAGTATATCATTTGCTTCTTTTACAGAAAGATTTTGGTCTCGCTCTCTTAATGAATTCGCCATACTACTTTCAGATAGTAGGGTTTCGATTGGAACTCGGATAACTGATTTAAATACCTCGGAAGGTAACAAATCGCCATCTTCTTTATTGCCCGCGAGGAGAGATTCAAACCCAGCAATCGCGTTCAAAAACTTCACCTCCGAATAGGTGCTTGAAATGGCGAGCCACTCCATAGCTACGGTCAGGTTTTGCGGCTGCTCCAAGCCAGTGTCGAACCGTGCAGCTGCCAGTTCGATTACCGGTTCCAGGTGGTGTGAGAAGGGTGGTTCCAGTCCTGCGGGGCTCGCATTCGGGCCGACAAACAGAATCGATGAAAGTACGTCGTTGACCCAAAGCTCCCGCACGGTCCAGCGCACTATCCGTCCCTGGCCAAACGATATTACTCGCAAGAGGGTTTCGGCATTCCTGTCGCGCTCTTCGACCCAAGCGTTTAGTGCGTCAATATTCATTCCTTGCATCCATACAGCGCCAGACATGCTATCGAAATCCTTTATGTCATGCGGAGCTTCCACCGTGAGGTTTAGATCGCCGTACTCCTTATTAATCGTGCTGAAACCGCGCATTCCGAGAGTGTGATATCGCAGGGTTACCTTCGAGGCTGAATCACAGGGGAAAATCACCGCATCAAGTCTCGCAGCCTCACCCCTCAGATGAACCCAGGAGCCTTCAGCATTGTATGGCAAGCCCAATTCGGTGATGTATGTGTGATCGGAGATCAACCGTGTTCCATCAGGAGCAACGCAGTCAAGTTTTAAATAGGGGAGTACGGCGGGGTTAGAGCCATTAGCCGCATAATAGAGGCGAATCGTAGTGTTATTCAGTGGCACATCGTCAAGTAGAACGGATAATTGACCTGTGCTTGAGCACCGCACCTCGCAACGGATATCCCAAGATTCACTTCCATCGGATATCGTACCGATGCAGGGTACCCAAGATTTTACAATCTCCATCGTTTCTCGTAATTCAAATGGCGCCTAACATTGTTTAGACTGATTTGCTTAAATCGGAAAAAGCAGAGTGTTCCTTTCTGAATAAGGTACGGCTTTTTGGTGAATGTTTCCGCGATAGGGGAGTACTGCCTTCGCTCCAACCAATATCCTCGCACCTACAACCATGGTGCCCTTGAGTACAAGAGTGCCAATGTAAAGCAAGCTTGCGCCTTCCCCGCCGACCAGCAAATCCGCTTCGCTTCACTGCTGGTCGCCTCCCTTATGCGCAAACAAAGAGAAGAACTATGGGCTCCGCACCCTCCGGAGTACCGGAAGCTGCTCCGCGCAAGGTTATGGCGGCAAGATGGTAGTCAGTGGGGCATGGCAGCACGGCACGGAGTACCGCGCCAAGCTGCATGGAAAACGGTCTGCGCGCTTCGCTTGCCAGTCATGCGGCACGCTATGGCACACCGGGCGCAGCGGTTAAGAGCGGAGTGGCAAGCGGAGGGTGCCAGCTTCGCTGGGGGCAGTACGGCGCACTTGGGTACAAGAGCGCCTTATGGGGGATAATGTCAGCGTTGGGGAGAGCCAGAGATCGTAATGACCAGTAAACTCTTCCCTAATTGCCCATCGGCAAAAACGGTAACCCAAGCTCCTTTAAAAACTCATTATGCTTCCTGGTGGCAGCAACAATTGTCTGTTCAATCTCAACCAGCTCACTATTGATAGCTTGAAGATCAATTTCAGCCTCTTCCTGAGCGGTGCTGATATAGCGTGAAATATTGAGGTTGTAACCGTGGGATTCAATTTCAGCCATTGATACGCGGCGGGAGTAGCGCTCTTCCTCTATGCGGAATTCATAGGTGTCAACAATCTTCTCGATATCATCCTCCCGCAACCGGTTCTGCCGTTTGCCTTTTTCAAAGTGTTCGCTGGCATTGATGAAGAGCACGTCGTCGGGCTTCTTGCATTTTTTGAGCACCAGAATGCAAACCGGAATACCGGTGGAGAAAAAGAGATTGGCGGGCAGGCCAATGACGGTGTCGATATGGCCGTCCTTGAGCAGTTTGGTGCGGATACGCTCCTCTACACCGCCACGGAAAAGGACACCGTGGGGAAGGATGATGGCCATGGTACCCTCTTTGGCGAGGTATTGAAAGCCGTGCAGCAGAAAAGCAAAGTCAGCGGCAGATTTGGGGGCCAATCCGTAGTTCTTGAAGCGCACGTCATCGCCCAACGCGTCCGTGAGTTCCCAGCGGTAGCTGAAGGGGGGATTGGCCACGACGGCATCGAACTGTTTCTTTTTGGCCGGGTTGGCTTCGCGCAGCATATCCCAGTCGTTGAGCAGCGTATCGCCGTGGAAAATCTCAAACTCTGAATCTTTCACCCCGTGCAGCAGCATGTTCATGCGTGCGAGGTTGTAGGTTGTGATGTTTTTTTCCTGCCCGAAGATTTTGCCGATGCCGTGGGAGCCCATCCGATGGCGCACATTGAGCAGCAGCGAGCCGGAGCCGCAGGCAAAGTCGAGCACGTTGTCGAGATATCTCTTTTTGCCGGTGGCTGGCTCCTGACTGTCGAGCGTCACAATGGCAGAAAGAATGCTGGAGATCTGCTGCGGGGTGTAGAACTCTCCCGCCTTCTTGCCGGAACCGGCAGCAAACTGGCCGATCAGGTATTCGTAAGCATCTCCCAGGGTGTCGCTGTCTGTTGAAAACTCCTTCAGCCCCTCGGCAATTTTGGTGATGATGGTGCAGAGCTTGGCATTGCGATCGGTATACTGCTTGCCAAGCTTTTCCGAGTTCAGGTTGATTTCCGAGAAGAGGCCCTGAAAAGTACTGGCAAAGGATTCATTTTCAATGTAATCAAAGGCTTTTTGCAGGGTATGCAGCAACTCCCCATCCTGCATGCGAGCCATCTCCGCAATGCTGCCCCAGAGATATGGCGGCTTGATGACATAATGCACCTTGAGGCGCATCTGCTTTTCAAATTCAGCACTATCGTCGGGATTGCTGTTGTACCAGAGTTGCAGCGGCGTGGTGGTGGGCTGCTTTTGCTGGTCTGGGAAGTCCGTGCCAAGCTCTTTTTTTGCGGCGGCTTCGTAATTGTCGGAGAGGTAGCGCAGGAAAAGGAACGAGAGCATGTAGTCGCGGAAATCGTCCGCATTCATGGCTCCGCGAAGTTTGTCGGCAATCCCCCAGAGGGTAGTGCCCATTTGCTTTTGGTTTTGTTCGGTCATGGTATGGGTGTTTCCTCAGGTTGGCTTGGGAACAGAGCGGGATTAAATGGATAACGCTCAAGAAACTTGCGGAGTATCGTGCGAAAATAGTCTTTTGTATCATTTCCCATTTCACTCGGTTCGAACAGCGCATATTTTCCATGGCTCAAAAGATCGACGAATCGTTGATGAAGTATCCCATCAGCGTCATCTTTATCTTGTTTAATGCATGCTGAAAAATGTGTATATCCATGAAACAAGGCGGTCTTTTCAAGTACGACTCGAAGCATATTGAAGTGATAGGTATGGATCGTGTCGCCTTGTGAAACGCGGTGAAGTTCCGCCAATGCGGCAACATGATGAAATGATGGTGTGTCGCCTTTCTGAGGATGTAAGGCATAGTCACCGGTGCTTCGGACTTGACTTAACACATATTGCAAACACTTGTTAGGGAAGTGATTTTTGAATTCGTAATGCAGCACATTGAAAAATAAGTGGTGATGAGTTGAGACAACCGTATTCACAGGCTTTGGCGCTTCTCTATACAACTGCACCAGATGGTTTGCAACAACGATGGCATTGTGCTCATCCAGTGAAGAAATCGGATCGTCAATGTATATGTATTTGACCCATTTGTAAGGCCCTTCCCCGTTGTCATCCAATACGAGTTGCACAATGGAGAGGAAAAAGCACCAGAGAAAGATGTTCTCTTCCCCGCGAGAGATTTTGATGTTTTCTACCTTGTTCGTTCTCGTATCTTCACCCTCTTTTATTTTGATATCACGTGAAAAACTGATTTCCCATTTGTCTGTGTTTATTCTAAAATCAAAGTCGGCGTAGCGACTCAGTAACGGACGAATGCGATTATCCATCTCCATTTCTGCAAGCCCGTCAAAAAATCGGGAATCCCTGTTGATCTTGAGCTTCCGCTCAAGATCGTTATCAAGGTCATTGTCCCATGAAAACAGGTCTTCGGTGAAAGCATTGAAATAGAGCGTGTCGTGCTCGTCGCCACTCTTGCCAAGGTCTTTGAAGGCCGTGGACAAACGCGTCTTCCCTGTGCCGTTGTATGCGTAGAGCAGGATGAATTTTTTATTTTTCAGCTCGTCGCGCAGGCGCCTGGCCAACGCATCCAGATTGGGTAATGGTAATACATTGGTGTTCATCTTTTAATCTCATCAAGAACAGGAAAAAGCTGCTGCATCAACCCTTTTTTATGGGTCTTGAGCGATACGAGCTTTTGGGTTTGTGCTGCGATTAGTTCGTCGATGGAGGAAAGACAGTCGGCGATTTTATTCTGCTCGAGTAGCTTAGGGATAGTAATGCTTATCTCTGCTAAATCAGTGGAGTTGATAGCAGGGTAACTTGAACCGGTACATTTGGACAAAACCTTATAGACAAAAGCATCTGTATGAATCAACTGATAAAGAAATTGACTCGAATACAATGGTCTTAGCTGTGCATAGCCAGTGGAAGCAACATAGATATTCTCGTCTGCAAAATCACAGAGGAGGTTATTCATTTGGTACGGTCTGACCGTTTGATAAATAACATCTCCATCTTTCAATATTCGTTGTGCACGACTTGGGGCATTATCTTTGCCAATCTCTTTCTTGAGTTTCAGGTTTCCTGAAACGACCGATTCCAGATCAATGTAAATAAACCTATTTGGCAGGTCATTTCCAGAGGGATTGATGTTGCAAATTTTTAGCAACGGCATCAGTTTCCACTCCCCCTCATCCTGAAATTCAGGAAAGCGCAGCTTGGGGAGGGTTTCGCCTTCTGCCGGGAAGAGCTGCCGCATCAGCCCTTTTTTGTGGGTCTTGAGCGCGTTGAGCTTTTGGGTTTGGACCGTGATCAGGTCGTCGATGGATGAAAGGCAGTCGGCGATTTTTTGTTGTTCGAGAGGAGATGGGACACTGACTTCAAATTTTTCCAAGTCGCCTTTTGAAAATCCTTTAATTGATGTGCCTTGACCCAAGGATATCAGAGCTGATTTATTTGCAATAAAAAAATACCCTAAGAAATAGTTGGAAACCTTTTTAGGTATGAAGTTCATGAAATCTTGGCTTGTACATACATCTATATCAGTTATGGCCAATTTTCCAGTCCCAACCCTTGAAACGAATAAAACACTTCCCTTTGGGACTATTTTGGTTGCAGATTCTGATATTGATTTTTCATTGATAAATCTTGTGACTGAAATAGTCTTGATATCATCTTCGTATATGTCTGAGCTTGAAACCCAAGGTATATTTCCCTGCCAATATTCAGTTACAGATCTATCTGGCGTTCCACCTCCACTGAGCTTTCCAAGCTCGCCTAATGTCTTAACTATCCAATCATCCCGAAACTCCGGAAACCGCAGCTTGGGCACATTCATACTTCACCCCCTTGTTGCGTTTCCCAATCGAAAGTATCTTCATTGGCATACAACTCATGCAGTTTTGCCTGAAGCAGCCTCTTGTCGGGGAGTTGCAGTTGATATTGGGCAATGAGAACGGGCGATAAGTTGCGTGAGAGGGCGTATTCGACCACTTCATCATCCTTGTCGCGGCACAGCAAGACACCGATGCTGGGGTTCTCGTGTGGTTTTTTTATATCGCGGTCAAGGGCTTCAAGGTAGAAATTGAGCTGCCCAATATATTCGGGCATGAACTTGCCGATTTTCAATTCAAATGCCACCAGTGCGGACAGACCGCGATGGAAAAAGAGGAGGTCGATAAAGAAGTCTTGATTACCCACTTGCAAGCGATACTCTTCGCCCATGAAAATGAACTCTTTGCCCAGCTCCAGAATGAATTGCTTCATGTGCTGAACCATGGCTTTTTGCAGGTTGTTTTCGCTGTGTACAGGTGGCAAGCCCAAAAACTCCAGCACATAACTATCTTTAAAAGTAGTGCCAATGGCGGGATGTAATTCTCTCACCAGTGGTGAGAGTTTTGTGCTGATCATGCTCCGCTCAAAATAAGCTGAGTCAATTTGACGTTCTAACTCCCGTTTCGTCAGTTTTTCCGTCGCGGTCAGCTCAATATAATACGTTCTTTCCTCGCGGCTCTTGCAACGCGAAAAAATGAGAGTGTTGTGTGTCCAGGGCAATTCTCTCACCAATGGCAAGAGTTGTTCATCAGCTTGATAGGTTTCATAAAATTGCTTCATGCGCCACAGGTTTTTATCGCTGAAGCCTTTGATTTCCGGATCGTTTTCGGCGATGTATCTAGCCAATTCAGCGACGACACCTTTACCCCAAGAAGCAGTTCTGACTTTGACGCTGATGGTTTTACCGATCTGCCAATACAAATCAAGAAGAACAGTGTTGATATGGGCAAAAACTTTCTCGCGGGATTGCCTTATCTGCTGTAACACCTCACTAAAGTCTTGCTGTCTATCGAGTATGTTCACCCCATTCCCTTGTGGTTCATTATTGCTCATACGCCCCCAATCCTGATATCTCCCGTCCTTGGGCGCGTTTGTGCAGCAGCGGAATCAGCTCTTCCATCAGGGCCAGCTCTTTTTGTCTTCTGCTTTTCCAGTTCAGCCCCAACGGAGCAAGCAGGTCAGTTAACTGTTCAGCATCGAAGATCATACGCTGCATAATGCCATCCACAAAATTCTGCAACACAGAGGTTTCAAGCCCATGCTTTTCGGCAATTTCGGCCAGTTCACGGGCACTCTTTTCAGCCTTGAAGGTTTCGTATCCCTCACGAATATCCCTTTCGCTCAACCCTTCACCCGCCTTCAGAGTATCGATGTAGGCAGCAATGTCGTCGCGATCGTCCATAAACTTGGCATCAGACTGAATCAGGCCGATCAACTCGTCGCGTGTCATCTTCTGCTTGCCGGGTGTTTGCTGCGAATAGCGGGCAAGCTGCTCCATAATGTAATCGTAATCAATCAAAACCTGGTTAAACAGCACAAATTTAAAATCCAGTTGTTCAACCTCATGGCCTGCAACGTCGCCGATTCTCTCCTGCTTGGCCATCAACTTCTTGGCGGTTTCCAGATAGACACCATGAAAAGCTTGTAACTGATCTTTGGAGATGATCTGCTCTATCGTGACGTCATTTTCCTGCGTCAGGTCAGTATATTGGTCAAGCTTGGTCTTGAAATGCCGCACCTCCTTGAAGAGGTTGATGAACTGACCACGCGCCGCGTCACCCTTGAGGTTCGCCACCTCTTCGGGAGCGCTTTTCAGCCCCTGAGACAGCATGAAGTTATCCAGTTTTTGAACCGCAGTTTCCAGTTTATTGATGACTACCGGAACAGGATCAACCAGCCATATCTCATTGGCACGCTCTCTCTTTTCGCCTGAAAACAAAGTGATCGCATCGTTGACCGCGCTCTCCTGCTGGCGGAAATCCAGAATATTGCCAAACGGCTTCGTGTCATTCAGCACGCGATTAGTACGCGAAAATGCCTGAATCAACCCATGGTACTTCAAATTTTTGTCAACGTAAAGCGTATTCAAATATTTTGAATCAAAGCCGGTGAGCAGCATATCCACCACAATGACGATATCAATTTTCTGATCATGCTTTAAGTCCTGATTAGGGTATTGCTGATCCTTAATGCGCTTTTGAATATCCTGATAATAGAGGTCAAAGGTATTGATATCGTGATTCGTGCCGTAACGATCGTTATAGTCAGCAATAATGGTTTTCAAAGCTGCCTTCTTTTTGTCCGGCTCTTCCTCATTGTTAGCCTTCTCTGTCGGCAGGTCTTCCTGAATCTGCTGCACATCCTTGTTGCCTTCGGCAGGAGGGGAAAACACACAAGCAATGTTCAGCGGCTTGAAGTCGCTATCGTTAGCCTGTTTATCCACCTGAATCGACTTGAACAGCTTGTGATAGTCAATAGCATCGTTGATTGAGGCAGTCGCCAGAAGGGCGTTGAACTTGCGTCCGGCGGTGGCGGCATCATGTTTATCAAGGATGGCCTCAACAATAGCTCTCTTCGTAAGCGTCTCCCCTGGCTTTGGCTTGTTCTTGCCCTCAGGCTTGTAATAATCAACATGAAAACGCAAAACAGTATCATCCTCTATGGCATCCGTTATGGTATAAGCATGAAGCCGCTGTTGAAAAATATCCTTGGTTGTTACAAAAGAGCCCTGTTGACCTTCAAATTGCTTATAGGCAGCATTCTCATCAAAAATCGGCGTTCCAGTAAAACCAAATAACTGAGCCTTGGGGAAAAATTCCTTGATCGCCTTATGGTTCTCGCCGAATTGCGAACGGTGGCATTCATCAAAGATGAAGACGATGCGTTTGTTGCGCAGCGGTTCCAGCCGCTCCTTGTAGTTTCGCTTGTTACTCCCATCCAGAGCAAGACCAAGCTTCTGAATAGTAGTAACAATCACCTTATTGGCATAATCATCGGAAAGCATCCGCTGTACAAGAGCTTCGGTATTGGTGTTCTCTTCAACGCACCCCTCCTGAAACTTGTTGAACTCCTGCCTCGTCTGCATATCCAGGTCTTTGCGGTCCACCACAAAGAGGCATTTGTCAATATCAGGGTTGTCCTTGAGCAACGTGGATGCCTTGAAGGAGGTAAGTGTTTTTCCGCTGCCGGTGGTGTGCCAGACATAACCGTTACCGGAGTTCTGTTGAATGCAGTCTACGATGGCCTTGACGGCATAAATCTGATAAGGCCGCATCATCATCAGCTTTTGCTCACTGGCAACAAGCACCATATAACGGCTTATCATTTCACCCAACGTGCATTTGGCCAGAAACTTTTCAGCAAAGCTGTCGAGATGGGTAATCTTCTTGTTGTCTTCTCCGGCAAACTGGTAGAGCGGCAAAAAACGCTCATCAGCATTAAAACTGAAGTGGTGGCTCTTGTTGTTGGCGAAGTACCAGGTATCACTCCGATTGCTGACAATAAACAGTTGCAGAAAGCACAGCAACGTTTTGCTGTAGCCATTGCCAGGGTCGTTTTTGTACTCAACAATCTGTTGCATAGCCCGACGCGGGCTGAGAGCCAACGTTTTAAGCTCAATTTGCACCACCGGCACACCATTGATGAGAAGCAACACATCATAACGGTGATGACTGTTGTCAGTGTTGATGCGGAGCTGATTAACCACCTCAAAACTATTTTTACACCACTCCTTAATATTCACCAACGTATAAAACAGCGGAGTACCATCATCCCTTTCAAAGCTATTCCGCTCGCGCAAAAGTCGAGCAGCAGCAAAGACATCAGAAGTAACAATCAGATCCAGCAACCGCGCAAACTCCGCATCAGTCAAATGCACCCGATTAAGCGCCTCAAACTTCTCACGAAAATTCTTTTCAAGCGCAGCACGATCGCGAATATCCTCACGATACCTGTATTTGAGATCCTTAAGCTTGGCTATCAGACCCAGCTCGATAGTATTTTCAGTAGTCATGCAAATTCCCCAAGAAATGCTTTTCCAAAATTATTTCCATAAATAACAAATACCCCATAAGATTGATAACTCACGAAATGCAAGTCATATTTGATCAGGTTTTTCACTGTACTAAAGTAAATCATTATAGTAGTTAACCCTGAACCATCAATTTACAGACTATTGACACTTTGCTATCTTGTTATTGGTGGCATTTTATACAAATCACTAATTGTCTTTGGAAGCTGCATCTTTACATTTAACCATCGCAAAGCCTCATTATAACCAGGCTTACTTCTGTGTTTAGTAAGAAAATCTAAAGTTGTTACGCTACAAGAAAATTGAATAGGAGTTTCAGTGCTTGGGATTTTGATGGGTGGTTGATCCTTTTCTGAGTGGAAGAACGGGTTGTTCTTCTCGAAAATCAAGATCAAATCTGGGCTTAATCTCTTGAAGCTTTCATGTATTGACTTCACGCCAATCTCTCTCCGCAATTGAAATGCCAAGCTATCCATTGCAAAAAGGTGACCTATGTTATATTCGACGCCAAAGTGGTTATATCTGTTATCTGGGCACCCATGCTTCGCTATATCGTTGATAAAGTCCGATCTGACAAACGTTTTTAAGTGCTGTGATACACTATTTTCAACCTGAATAATCGGGTGCGGCAATATATTGAAGTGGGCAAGAGAAGTGTCGATTTTGATTGCTTCTTTAAAGAGGTTATTTATCCCGTGGCTCTTATTCTTGACACTTACACCCCTTATTAATAGAAAAGCCTTTAAGTATTTCTCGATAGCTTGTGCTGCTGCCCAGTAAAATCCTCGTGGCAGACCTTTTTGCGCTAATAATCGTGACATCAGATAATCTTGATCGCCAGGCACAACAAAAGACTCATAAATGACATCAACAACGTTGCGTTCGGCACTTGACTGAATGTTCTCAGGCAAGCGTTTGAAGTGAGCTATTTCTTTGCTCATGTCGAAACTATACATAAAACCCATCTTACAATTTTCTGAATTTAATTCATGGTCTTTGTTCTAATTGTATCAAATACAACCTCAACGGAAGATACCACTATCGTTGAATATCCCCCGCCAAATCGGCCTACCGCCTTTGCTCCCCGGCACCCCACCGCACCACCCAACAAGGCGCATAGGGCACAACACCCCCGCCACGCTCTACCCCTTCACCTCAATAATATCCCCCCACCGCGTCGTGCAACAAGGCGAAAGCCGCTCCTGATTGGGTTTCCACCCCACCGAATTTTCAGAGGCCAGCCGCACCGCGCCACGCCCGTAACGCTGATTAATGCCATCCATCACCAGCATCAACGTTTTACTCTGCTCATTGTCAGCCGCCGCCTCATCAGCAAAGAGCGAAAGAGTCCTGCCAGCCAACGCGACCGGCGAGAGTTCACTGACAATTACCCCGGCTTTTTTGTAACCATGCCCGGCGCGAAAGAGAAGATCCAGCACCGATTGAGCTGCACGAATCAGCGTCATGGAGTCTTGAGTCGGGTATGGTAACGCAATGGTTTTGGTCCCCCAGTACCGCGCCTCAACGTCATCAAACGGGCTGGTGCCGATAAAGAGCGTCAGCAAGGAGGCAACCGCCGCCTCCTTGCGCAGCTTCACTGCGCACTTGCCTGCAAAGGTTGCTACCGCTGGATGCAACTCTTCCCATGTCGTCACACTCTTGCCAAATGACCGTGAGGTGCAGATGCTCTGCTTTGCTGGTCTGACCAGCTCCATCGGCAGGCAGGAGGTGCCGTTCAGCTCCGCCTGCACCTTTGCGCCGGTGATGTGCAGATGTTTGCGCACCCAGGGCGCAGGGGCCGCCGCTAGATCAGCGGCGGTCGTGATGTTGCGTGCATACAGCAGCTTGCTCAACTGCCGCCCGATACCCCAGACATCCTCAACCTTCGTCATGGCAAGCGCTGAAGCAATCAGTTCTGCACCATCAAGCAGGCAGACTCCCTGATACTGCGGATTCTTCTTCGCCAGCCGGTTGGCAACCTTGGCCAACGTCTTGGTTGGGGCTATACCAACACAAACCGGTATGCCGGTATGCTGCCTCACTCTCCGACGGATAAGGTGCGCATACTCCGTCAGGTCATACCGCCCAAAGC
>SESD01000504.1_pt1 | contig 24049 bp, 23 predicted proteins | sample 3171411 | NCBI WGS metagenome assembly SESD01 (sample SAMN06051880, study PRJNA518727) | freshwater metagenome | biome: subpolar coniferous forest; feature: holomictic lake; material: water; isolation source: holomictic Lake 442, 16.5 m depth | place: Canada: near Kenora, Ontario | collected...
CGAAAGAACCAAATAAGCATTTACGCCTATCACAACTACAAATATGCACTTATATACAATTTCCATTAACAAATCGATCACATGAAACCGAAAACCGGTAGAAACATTAAATCCTTTATCGCTATGATGAACTTTATGAAAGCGCCATAAATACTCGTTTTTGTGGCTTGCTACATGCCAAATATAAATTGCGAAGTCAAAGAATGCAAAAGCGAGCAACCATTTTAGCGGCCCATTATCTAAATTGCTTAATAAGCCAAAAGAGGCAAATTGTTGAGCGACAAGGAATAACGATGAGGCCCTTAAAATGGTTAAAATTACATTGTTGATCAAAAAAGTGGTGGTGTTGGTAACAAATGAGTCTTTATAGATTTTTTGAGGGAACTCAATGTAAGGTTTACGCTTCTCGATAACTATTAATACAATAAAGGCGACTATGGCAAGCGCGAATAAACCTTCATTGAAATACATGCCACTATTGGAGCTTTCATTTGTAGTCATAAGCTTATCTTCATCTGTAAGATGGTCATTATTTTTATTTATTCGACATTGCGTTTAATAAGTTATTCAGTTCCTTTATTTCATTACTTGCGCTTATCTGTTCGGTAATGTCGTATTGCACGCCAAGATAATAAATAACGCGTTTTTTTCTATCAAACAATGGCGTTATTTTTAGACGATTATGAAACAATGTACCGTCTTTCTTATAGTTTCGTAAGGTTACTTCAATTCCCTCATGATTTTTCATTGCTTCTGAGATTTGGCGGCGAGCTTCCTGATCTCTATCTTCACCCTGAAGAAAGCGACAATTAACACCAATAATGTCTTCTTGGCTGTAACCGGTTAAACGCTCAAAGGCTTTATTAGCATAAATGATAGGTGCATCTTCTAAATCGGGATCTGCCAAAGTGACCCCATTAACACATTCATCTAAAATGGCTGAAAGTACCTGCGGAATAAGTCCGCTATCTTTTTCAACAATAAAAGGCATGATTAAACTCCAATTTTTATAGTAATTAAGAATATATAGTTTTTATCATTAAAGATTTACTTTTCATAGCCCTTGAATAGTCTGGGCATATATCTATAAATCATTTAATTTATACTGATAAAAAGTATGTAAAGATATGATGTTTAATCAGTGTCGATTAAATTTTTAATGTTTTCAACTGTATTTTCTGCGCCATCTTCAATAGCAGATCGTATCAGTTTTGCAAAAGGACGCATAAAGACTTCGACTTCCAATAAATCAAAACGGAACGTCAAATTTGTAGATTGGGCTTGTGCGCCACTTTCTAATAAGTAGCTATGTTTATAGGGTTCAGTTATACCTTTAAATATAAGTTTTATTGAAGGCTGGTAATCGGTAATTTCAAAAATAGATTCGACTTCGGTGCCGTTGTCTTTACGAATTTGTTTTGCTTTTGAGCCGATGAAAACTTCCTTGCCATCCAAGGGCTCAAATTCAACAACTTCAACAGACCATTTAGGATAGTTATCGTAAAAATGCTCACCAATATAAGAGAAAACATCTTGAATCGATTTATTGATCTCAATGCTGGCTTCACCTGTAATCGGTTTTGATGTATCAAATGAAAACTTAAGGTGCATTTAAATCATTCCTTGCTGAGCATACTACTCAACTTTAATTTAATATTTAGATAAATATACCAGCTAATATTTTTTTTACAAATTTTCAATTTAAGTTATATTGTGAAAGTATCAAAACAGATAAAGGCTTGTTAGTTTATTGATTTTATTAGGTTATCTATGAATAGTGTGGCTATAAAAAATACACCCACGGTAGTATCTGATTCTCGTAACAAAGTTTTAATTTACAGCTTTGAACCGATTGCAGAGTGCAATGCGGAAATTTTAATATTGGGCAGTATGCCAGGGCAGGCGTCCTTGGCAGAAAATCAGTATTATGCAAATCGGCATAATGTTTTCTGGAAAATAATGGCTGAGACTTTGGGGTTTTCCAAGGAAAGTGCCTATGAAATTCGATTGGATGAATTGACGGTTGCCAACATTGCACTTTGGGATGTATTGCAATCTTGTGCACGAATTGGCAGTCTGGATGCGAATATAAAGGCTAACTCCATGACAGCTAATGACTTTCAGAAGTTTTTTCAGGCTCACAAGAAAATCCACACAGTGCTTTTTAACGGAGCAAAAGCGGAGTCGGCATATCGGCGGTATGTATTACCTTTAGTTAACACCGGTGATGTGAATTACTTACGCCTTCCTTCTACAAGTCCGGCGCATGCCTCACTTACATATGAACTAAAGCTAAAGGCCTGGAAGGCGGCTCTGAAAGCTGGTTTCAATAAAACATCTATTTCTTTTTGAAATAAAAAATCTGCTTGTTGGCTTCTTTTATCAATTGAATAATCAGGTGCCCTGTTTGATTGGAAAAAACGCCAAAATCCAAATGTGCGGCTGGATCGGTTGCAATCACTTTGACAACATCGCCACTGGACACAACCGTCAAGGCTTTTTTCAGTCGCAATAAGGGCAGCGGACAATTTAAACCGCTGGCATCTACTTCCAGATTAAATTCGATCATGATCTTTTAAGTTTTCTCATCCAAGTTCGGTGTGCTTATAATACCACCCTCTTTTAAATCCAAGAATCATCATACCTAAATGGATTATTTTCCCGTATTCTTAAAACTTACAGATCAGCCATGTCTGGTGATAGGTGCCGGCGAAATCGCCGCCCGCAAAATAGAATTATTGTCTCGAGCCGGTGCGAACATTACTGTCATTGCCAGGGAGATTAGTGACACAGTATTAAGTCAGGAGGCTTCCCATCGGTTAACGCTACTGGAAAAATCCTTCGTCCCTGAAGATCTTGGTGAGTTCCGATTGGTGGTATCGGCGACTGACAATGCAGAGACTAATCAACTGGTCGCAAAAACAGCTACCGAGAAAAATATTCCGGTTAATGTTGTCGATAATCCCGAGCTTTGCAGCTTTATTTTCCCTGCAATTATTGACCGGTCACCCATTATTGCAGCAGTTTCTTCAGGTGGAGCTGCTCCTGTATTGGCTCGCTTGCTCAGAGCCAAAATAGAAACTGTTATTCCTCCTGCCTATGGTCATCTTGCAAGCCTGGCGGACAAGTTCAGAGATAAGGTAAAGTTGCATTTTAAACAGCCTGCACAACGCAGAATTTTCTGGGAAAGTATATTGCAAGGTTCAATTGCCGAACTGGTATTTTCCGGGCTGATTAAAGAAGCAGAGCTTCAATTGGAAAAAACTTTGGCCGAACAAAAACCTGATGCAAATTTCGGCGAAGTTTATTTGATAGGTGCAGGCCCTGGGGCTCCTGATTTGTTGACTTTTCGGGCATTGCGCTTAATGCAGCAGGCAGATGTTGTTGTTTATGACCGTCTTGTTTCACCTGAGATACTCGATCTTGCCCGCAGGGATTCAGAAAAAATTTACGTTGGCAAACAACGCCATGATCATGCCTTGCCGCAAGAATCTATCAATATCTTGCTCGCTGATCTGGCAAAAGCGGGAAAGCGGGTGGTGCGTCTAAAAGGTGGCGATCCGTTTATCTTTGGTCGTGGAGGTGAAGAAATCGAAACCCTGATGCAGCAAGGCATTAATTTTCAGGTTGTACCTGGTATTACGGCGGCGTCGGGCTGTGCAGCTTATGCAGGTATACCCTTGACTCATCGTGATCATGCGCAATCTTGTACTTTTGTCACCGGCCATTTAAAAGACAATACTATTAACTTAAATTGGGCGCAACTTGCAGCCCCCAATCAAACTATTGTTATTTATATGGGGCTGGTTGGTCTGGAGAAAATCTGCGAGTCTCTGATTGCACACGGCAGTCCCAAAGATTTGCCTATAGCGATCGTGCAACAAGGCACCACCGTTAATCAGCGCGTGGTAACCGGAACCTTGGCAACCTTGCCGGACAAAGTGGTCAGTAGGGACATCAAGCCGCCCACCTTAATTATTATTGGTACGGTGGTTACGTTACATGACAAATTAAGCTGGTTTAAGACCAGGAAGCTTGATTAGCTATATGAACGGCTAAGCTTTTATGCTTTAATTTATCTGCTGATTAACTCATTGTTAAGACGAAATAATGATTTCTCAGGAAAAATAAATAAAATAATTGAATTTTACCGTCAAATTCCCTATGCTTTGCCGGTTTAACTTTGAGCGGAACTGTTATCTTAATAAATAACCAACAGTTCTTTTTTACTACCAAGAGGAGAAGGTCAACATGAAAAAATCATTAGCTACACTAGCTGGTATTGCTTTAATCACTTTAAGCGGTTCAGTATTTGCCGACGAAGCCAGTGATGTTGGTAAAAAGATTTATGAGCGCGCTTTTGGTCGCGGTTGTGGCACTTGCCATGATATCGCTTCAAACCCACAATTATCTGCTTTGATTAAAGCGGGTTCTTTGGATAGAGCAAAATTTGAAAACGTTCTTAAAGAAGGTAAAGGTGGCATGCCTAAAGCAATCGCTGAAATCATGAAAAACCCAGCCGTTGTTAAAGCTGGTTACGGCGAAGATCAAGCGGTTGATGCATTGTACAAATATCTGGGTGGCAACTAAGTCCGGATTACCCGTATAAAAAAAGCCGGCCTGAGTCTTGGATTTTGGCCGGCTTTTTTATGGATAAAATTTTTTTTTGGGGTCAGGGCAATCAAGCAGCAATCCGCTTAGTTAGATTTATTTCCTAAATAGCTGGTTTTTATTTCATTGTAGGTTAACCGATTACGATTTTTAATCCAGATACCCGCGACTGCGGCCAACATTAAACCGCATGAAGCTAGTGTTGTATAAATCAGGCGTTTTAACTGGGACATTTCCTGCATTAATTGCTCATTAGACACAACTACCTTGCTTTTTTGGACGGGTTCGGAATAAGTACGTAAAAATTTCAGGTCACTTTTCAAGTCTTCAATTGTGCCTATAGAGCTGGAAACAGAACCTACTCGGAGACTTTCTTCCAAGGCGTTTAATTTATTTTCAATTGAACCGCTGACCAAGCCTACCAGCTTACCTTTAAGTTCATTAACCTCAGCCGACACCACAGGGTTCATATCGGCCGCATAGGACTCTGAAGAGGTGATAATCTTGCGATTAATAACACTTTCGGTTGGTATCAATAAAAAGCCCGCTATCAAAACAACCACCATCAATGAGCAAACAATAGTTAGCAGTAATCTGTTAACTCTCATTAATGCCTGATGCGAATCTATACTTTGCAGAACCTTGGAAGGATTGCTAGGCAAGGTTTCTACCAGCAAGTTCTTGTCTATATCTTTCATTACCTACTTCTCCTAGAACCGGAAACTTAAAATATGCCCGGCATCCTGACCGAATAATTATTATTTTTTTAATATAAGTCTTGTGGGTAGTCAGTCGTTCTACCTGATTCGCGATTATACAAGTTTAAATCGCAGACCCTGAATTTAATTTAAACACCATTCAAACTTTTTACCAAGTATGTTACCGGCGACGAAATTATTTAAGCAATTGTTTATGAAAATTTCGGAGCATATGAAAAGCCGCGTTCCAATGCGCATGCCTCAGAAATCGTTATGTACGTAAATCTCTATTGGGTATTGATTTTGCGTAGGATACAGCCAGCGATTACTTGGAAGTGGGTGCGATGTAACCTACGCATTCGGCGTTACTTTAAACGTTTTGCGGCCGCTATTCTCATTCTCAGAGCATTTAATTTAATAAAACCTTCCGCATCTTTTTGGTTATATGCACCGCCATCTTCTTCAAAGGTTGCGATACTTTCATCAAACAAACTGTCCGTATCCGAGGCGCGTCCAACGACAACAACATTGCCTTTGTAAAGCTTCAATCTGACTTTGCCATTAACATTGACTTGTGATGCGTCAATCATGGTTTGCATCATGGTTCGCTCAGGACTCCACCAGTAGCCGTTATAAATCAACGATGCATAGCGGGGCATTAATTCATCTTTCAAATGTGCGACTTCTCTGTCGAGCGTTAAGGATTCAATTGCACGATGTGCCTTAAGCATTACCGTACCGGCTGGCGTTTCATAACAGCCGCGTGATTTCATGCCGACATAGCGATTTTCAACGATGTCCAACCGACCAATACCGTTGGCGCCGGCAATTTTGTTTAATTGCTCCAGCACAGTCGCGGGCGAACAGGGCACATCATCGATACCGACAATATCGCCTTTCAGGTATGTCAGTTCAATGTAAGTGGCTTGATCAGGAGCCGCTTCCGGTGAAACCGTCCAGCGCCACATATCTTCTTCTGGCTCAGTCCATGGATTTTCAAGAATGCGACCTTCATAAGAAATGTGCAGTAAGTTCGCATCCATTGAATAAGGCGATGTTTTGCCTTTTTTCATTTCGACTGGAATATTGTGTTTTTCAGCGTAATCCAACAAGGTCTGACGAGAAGTTAACTCCCATTCCCTCCAAGGTGCAATCACATGAATATCAGGACGCAAGGCATAAGCGCCCAATTCAAACCTTACCTGGTCGTTACCTTTACCGGTTGCGCCATGAGAGATAGCATTGGCGCCCGTTTCATTGGCAATTTCAATTAGCCTTTTGGCAATTAAGGGACGGGCAATCGAAGTGCCCAGCAAATATTCACCTTCGTAAATTGTATTGGCGCGAAACATTGGGAAAACGTAATCACGTGCAAACTCTTCACGTAAGTCTTCGATGTAAATATCTTTAATGCCCATAGCTTGGGCTTTGGCGCGAGCCGGTTCGACTTCTTCGCCCTGACCCAAATCAGCTGTGAAGGTAACGACTTCGCACGCATAAACATCCTGTAACCACTTGAGAATAACCGAAGTATCCAGACCTCCAGAATAAGCCAAGACCACTTTATTGATTTCTGACATAACACCTATACCCTGAGTTAAAAATGTTGCCAATTATACCGGAAAAGCCAAGGTTCGACAGTAAACCTGTGAGACTGGATTATCGCCAGGGATAATAATATGTTCTGTGGTTTATAGGGGTATTTCATAGGGGATCATTTGTTGAACCAGTTTCAAACGAAACCAAATCGTCCATGGAGTTTATGTTGTTAAAAATTTCTGGCTCATCTTTAAAGTCTACCAGTACAAAGTTCTGCTGCAACACCCAGTTCATAACTTTACGTTGACCCTTTGCCAAATACTCATGCAGGCTATTTTGTAGGCAGGGATTTATTGCCAAAAAAACCGGGTGCATGCGTTCGCCATCATAAGCGATCGTTAAATCAGCTGTATTCTGTGCAACAACCGATAATAACTTTTGTAAATGCACGGCTTTGATGAACGGTGAGTCACACGGTATTATCACAAAAATATCGGCCTTGGTATGAATCATAGCAGTTAATATACCTGCCAAAGGACCATCAAAGTTGTCCGTTTGATCACAAATCACCGGCCAGCCGAATTGGCGGTATTGCTCAATATTCCGGTTGGCATTGATTAAAACATAATCTGCAACTGGAACTAGGGCGTCCAGTGCATAACTGACCATCGGTCTGCCTTTGAAAATCACCAGCCCTTTATCCTGATTACTCATGCGCCGGGCTCTGCCGCCCGCCAGAACCACGCCGGCTATTTTTGATTGACTGTCCATAATGCTAGGGTATATTGGATAGGAGTATTTGTTGAAGTTGTTTTTGGGATAGACTATTCTCGCAACCCTGCGGTTTATTGCAAGCAGTGTCTGTCTCGAATTTGTAATTGCCAGGCCTTTGACGACACAATTATAAAGTCTGGCTACTTTTAACTTACCGACCAATGGAAATGAAATATTCACCGATGAAAATTAAATATACCCTTTTCGCTTTTATTATCGTGATTTCAGGCTGTACAACGGTTTCAGAAAAACCGGTAGAACAGGTTGAGCCTGCACTGTTTGTCAGTGATTATCCTACGCGTGACCGTGTTGAATATGTTTTAAACTGTGTTGCACAACATGGTGGACTGTCTTACATCAGTCAATATGCCTGCGGTTGTAAGATAGATAAAATTGCTGAAAAACTGAGCTTCACCGAGTATGAGTCCGCGAAAACTTTTACTTATTTAAGCAAAGGTCAAACGGGCGATGCTGGTGCTGCAATGCGTGATCCCGCACAATCCAAAGATTTAAGAAAGCGGCTTAAAGACGCGGAAGCTTCCGCTGAAAAAAGTTGCTTTGTGAAATAGAATAAAAAAATTGTTACGATTTTAAGATATACCGAGTTTAAAGTTATTTGTTTAAAATACATCTTTTCACTATTGCCACAGATTCATCGGAGTTGAACAACTAGTATCCTTGAATTTGTGGCTGTGGCTGTTTTGTAGGTTTGCTAAATATCAAAAAAACATGCACCTCAAAAAAACACTATTATTTTTGTCTAATATATAGCATTTTTACACCTAAAATATCTTGTGCTATGCTATCCGACACTCTAAATACGCAACAGCAACGGATAGCTGTTGATTTAATCAGGATGGATACGCCATATTGAGATAATCATGACTGAATCAGGCACCAAGCAAGCAAACGTGCAAGAAATAATCGCCACGCTTAAAGACAAGCCAGGCGCACTATTGCCAATTTTGCATGGGATACAGGATGAGCTGGGCTATATTCCTGCCGAAACCGTTCCGGATATTGCCGCAGCCCTTAATCTTTCCCGTGCCGAAGTGCATGGCGTGATCAGTTTTTATCATTATTTCAGGGATACGCCACCTGGCAGACAAACTGTACATCTTTGTTTGGCAGAATCCTGTCAAGCCATGGGTGGAAAGCAACTTGAAATGCATGTTAAAAACAGATTGGGCATTGGTTTCCATGAAACAACTGCCGATGGTAACTTCTCGCTGGAACCGGTTTACTGTTTAGGAAACTGCGCGTGTTCACCTGCAATGCAAATCGGTAAGGATATTTACGGTCGTGTGTCCACAGACTCCTTTGACAGTGTAATTAATGAGATGGAGAAATCAGTATGACTGTAACCATTTATGTTCCATGCGACTCAAGCGCTGTTTCACTGGGTGCAGATCGTGTTGCCAAAGCTATTTTGCAAGAAGCGAATACGCGCGGTATCGCTATTGAACTGATTCGTAATGGTTCTAGAGGCATGTACTGGCTGGAACCTCTGGTTGAAGTAGCAACGTCTGCCGGGCGCATCGCTTATGGTCCCGTTCAACCCGTTGATGTAGCAAGTTTGTTTGATGCTGACTTCACTCAGGGCGGCGCGCATGCTCTTTGTTTAGGTCTGACTGAAGACATAGACTATTTCAAAAAACAACAACGTTTGACTTTTGCGCGTATCGGCAAAACCGATCCTGTTAGCTTGACTGACTATATAAGTAACGAAGGTTATCGTGGCTTAAAGAATGCTTTGGCCATGACTCAGGCTGATATTGTTAAAGAAGTTACCGATTCAGGTTTGCGCGGTCGCGGCGGTGCGGCTTTCCCGACCGGCATCAAATGGAATACGGTTTTAAATACGGCTTCCTTGCAAAAATATATCATCTGCAATGCTGACGAAGGCGATTCCGGTACCTTTTCTGATCGTATGGTGATGGAAGGAGACCCGTTTGTATTAATAGAAGGTATGACCATTGCTGGTGTTGCCGTAGATGCAACGCAAGGTTATATCTATCTGCGGGTCGAGTATCCGCATGCCTTTAAAATTCTTAATGCAGCCATCGCCAGTGCTTACGAAGCAGGCTATTTGGGCGCCAACATTCAAGGCAGCGGCAAATGTTTTGATCTGGAAGTCAGATTGGGCGCAGGCGCTTATGTCTGCGGTGAAGAAACCTCTTTAATGGAAAGCCTCGAAGGCAAGCGCGGTCTGGTTCGTTTTAAACCACCCTTGCCAGCCATCAGCGGTTTATTCGGCCAACCGACCGTTGTTAATAACGTGATTTCCTTGGCATCAGTGCCGGTTATTCTTGATAAAGGCGGCGACTATTACCGCGATTTCGGCATGGGTCGTTCGCGTGGCACTTTGCCTTTGCAATTGGCCGGTAATATTAAGCATCCTGGCTTGGTTGAACTGGCGTTTGGTTTAACCTTACGCGAATTACTTTATGACTTTGGCGGTGGTTCAGCGTCTGGCAGACCCATTCGTGCGGTTCAGGTAGGTGGTCCTCTGGGTGCTTATCTTCCCGAATCACAATTTGATACGCCTTTGGATTATGAAGCCTTCGCAGCAAACTGGACGGTTTTGGGGCACGGTGGTGTTGTTGTGTTTGACGATACGGTTGATATGGCGGTAATGGCTCGCTACAGCATGGAGTTCTGTAAGATCGAATCTTGCGGAAAATGCACACCTTGTCGGATTGGTTCCACCCGTGGCGTAGAAGTGATGAATGAAATTATTAACGGTGAAAACCTGGAAAAAAACATTCCTTTGTTACGGGATCTTTGTGACACCCTGTTGAACGGCTCCCTCTGCGCCTTAGGTGGCATGACGCCTTACCCTGTCCTGAGCGCTATAAATCATTTCCCGGAAGATTTCGGGATAACAACTGATGCTACTGCCGCCTGATAATGCTTAGAGGATATTAAAATGTCGATAAATAAAGAAAAAGATTTTGGCACCCCAGTCAGCGCCAGAGAAAACATGGTGACACTGGAAATTGATGGCTTTAAGGTTACCGCTCCGATCGGGACATCAGTGATGCGCGCCGCAGCAAGCATCGGCATTGAAATCCCCAAATTATGCGCAACTGACAGCATAGAGCCATTTGGTTCGTGTCGACTTTGCGTGGTACAAATTGAAGGTGGCCGTGGTATGCCAGCTTCCTGTACAACGCCAGTTGCGGAAGGTCTGAAAATTACCACCCAGAACAAAAAACTGGCTGATGTTCGGCGCGGCATCATGGAATTATATATTTCCGATCATCCGCTGGATTGCTTGACCTGTTCCGCCAACGGCGATTGCGAACTGCAAGATATGGCGGGCGCAGTTGGTTTGCGCGAAGTACGGTACAACCCGATTGAAACCCATCTGGATGCGGTAAAAGACGAAAGTAACCCGTACTTTAGTTTTGACCCCAGTAAATGTATTGTCTGCTCACGCTGCGTCAGAGCTTGCGAGGAAACTCAGGGTACTTTTGCGCTAACCATCGACGGTCGCGGCTTTGATTCCAAAGTATCACCCAGCCAAAACCAGTTGTTCATGGATTCTGAATGTGTATCCTGTGGTGCTTGCGTTCAAGCTTGCCCGACAGCTACCCTGATGGAAAAATCAGTAATAGACAACGGCCAACCAGAGCACGCTATTATTACAACCTGCGCTTATTGCGGCGTTGGCTGTTCTTTCAGAGCTGAAATGAAAGGTGAGCAAGTAATCCGGATGGTTCCGCACAAAGACGGCAAAGCTAATCATGGCCATTCCTGCGTAAAAGGCCGTTTTGCCTTTGGTTATGCTACGCACAAAGATCGAATTACTAAACCGATGATTCGAGCCAGCATCAAAGATGCTTGGCAGGAAGTCAGCTGGGAAGAAGCGATTAATCACGCCGCTTCAGAATTAAAACGCATACAGGGAAAATACGGTAAAGATTCCATCGGCGGCATTACTTCGTCACGTTGCACCAACGAAGAAGTGTACATTATGCAAAAACTGATTCGTGCTGGTTTTGGTAATAATAACGTCGATACCTGTGCACGGGTTTGCCATTCACCGACCGGTTACGGACTCAAACAAACCTTTGGCGAGTCTTCAGGAACGCAAAACTTTGATTCGGTGATGAAAGCTGATGTTATTTTGGTAATTGGCGCCAATCCAACCGATGGCCATCCGGTATTTGCGTCACAAATGAAAAAACGCCTGCGTCAGGGCGCAAAACTGATTATTGTCGATCCACGCGAAATTGACCTGGTCAAATCGCCACATGTATTAGCCAGTCATCATCTTAAATTACGTCCTAGCACCAATGTCGCGTTGATCAATGCTTTGGGCTACGTGGTGGTCACAGAAAACCTACTTGATCAAACCTTTATCGATCAACGTTGTGATGTAACATCATTTGCCAAATGGAAAACTTTTGTTTCTCAGGATCATAATTCCCCGGAAGCGACCGAGTCAATTACCGGCGTTCCTGCAGAAGAAATCAGGGCTGCAGCCAGGCTTTACGCCACTGCCAAAAATGGTGCGATTTATTATGGTTTAGGTGTAACCGAACATAGCCAGGGTTCAACTATGGTTATCGGTATTGCTAATCTGGCTATGGCGACTGGAAATCTTGGTCACGAAGGCGTTGGCGTTAATCCGTTACGCGGACAAAATAACGTTCAGGGTTCTTGCGATATGGGTTCGTTTCCACATGAGTTCCCTGGCTATCGCCATGTATCTGATGCTGAAACCCATCAGCTGTTCACACAGGCCTGGCAGGCAGAATTAAGTTCAGAGCCAGGTTTGCGCATCCCCAATATGTTTGATGCGGCAATGGACAAGAGCTTTATGGGACTGTATTGCGCCGGTGAAGATATCGCCCAGTCTGATCCGGACATCAAACATGTTCATGCCGCCTTACGAGCTATGGAATGTGTCATCGTGCAGGATATCTTCCTCAATGAAACCGCCAAGTTTGCACATGTATTTTTACCGGGAGCATCGTTTTTAGAAAAGAACGGTACTTTTACAAATGCCGAACGTCGTATTTCACCGGTACGCAAAGTCATGTCGCCACTGGCGGGCTATCAGGACTGGGAAGTTACGCAAATGCTGGCCAATGCGATTGACTATCCGATGAATTACGGTCATCCTTCAGAAATCATGGACGAGATTGCTCAGCTTACGCCCAGTTTTAAAGGTGTCAGCTACGAAAAAATTGACCAACTGGGCAGCATCCAATGGCCTTGTACCGATGAAGCGCCAGAAGGAACGCCAACTATGCATGAGCTGACTTTCATGCGCGATAATGGCAAAGGTTTGTTCATGTTGACCGAGTTTGTTGCGACTGCTGAACGTGTCAACGGTAAATATCCTCTTATTCTGACTACCGGTCGGATCTTGTCGCAATACAATGTCGGTGCGCAGACTCGTCGTACTGAAAATAACGCCTGGCATGCGGAAGATCGCCTGGAAATTCATTCCCATGACGCAGAAGATCGTGGCATAAATAGCGGTGACTGGGTTGGCATTAAAAGTCGTGTCGGTGAAACAGTGTTGCGTGCTTTGGTTACGGATCGTGTTCAACCGGGTGTGGTCTATACCACGTTTCATTTTCCTGAATCGGGTGCCAACGTTATTACCACTGACAATTCGGATTGGGCGACTAACTGTCCAGAATACAAAGTAACTGCGGTGCAAATTACCAAGGTTAGTCAGTCTTCGGAATGGCAACAGGAATATCAGGCGTTTTCTGAAAATCAACTCGAACTTTTGGAGCAGGGAATAAATCATGGCTAACGACGCTGCTGAAGCGGTGTCGTTACCATTAGACCTAGGCTGGCCCAGCTATCAACAAACCACCGTTGATCGCTGGCGCGGTGATGTATACGATCAACGTGAAGACTACATTGCCGAAGAAGTGCCTATTTCGCTGATTTATAATGGGGTCCCACATGTTGTGATGTTGGCGACTCCAACCAATCTTGAAGAATTTGCACTAGGATTTAGCATTACCGAAGGTATTATAAAAAATCCACAAGAGCTTTTTTCTGTGCGGGTTTATAACCGTTCAAACGGAATTGAGGTTCAGCTAAAAATTCCTGAACAGCGATTTCAATGCTTGTCGGATAAAGCTCGTAATTTAACTGGGAGAACCGGTTGCGGTCTCTGCGGCGCTTCCACGCTAAAACAAGCCATCCGCCATCCGAATGAGGTGAAGGGTGGTTTGTCTGTGTCTGCGGCCGAACTACAATCCGCTTTAAGCGACATCAAACAGCACCAGAAATTAAACCAGTTAACCGGTGCAGTGCATGCAGCAGCCTGGGCTGTGCCTGGCCTAGGTATCGTGGATATTCGTGAAGATGTCGGTCGACATAACGCATTAGATAAATTAATTGGTTTTTTGCTACGCACCGGTAAAGATCTATCCGCCGGTTTTGTCATTGTGACCAGCCGCGCCAGCTATGAGATGGTGCAAAAAACTGCTTGGATTGGTATTACGCTTTTGGCCGCCATTTCTGCTCCAACGGGCTTGGCGATTCGTCTGGCCAATGAAACCGGTCTGACTTTGATCGGTTTTGCTCGTGAAGATCAGCATGTGATCTATACCCATCCGCACCGCTTAACCCATAACAACCCTTTGTGTGAATATCAATGAAAACTGAAAGACTGGTCAAAATGGCCAATGATATAGGTAACTTTTTTAACTCGGAAATCGACAAAGAGGTCGCGGCTGAGGGCATAAAAAATCATATTTCAAGGTCTTGGGACCCAAGAATGCGTGCAGCTATTATTGCCTATTGCAAGGAAGATGGCGCTGAATTAAGTCCACTCGTTAAAACAGCTATAACCAAGCTTGCTGTTTAAAAAAAATCCCGGATGGAACACCAGACCCTGCTACGCAGATACTATGACCGTGAAGAGGTGCTCGGCGTTCCAACGATAATTCTTACATTTCCTAATTCCTGTTATAAATTTTGGCATTCAAATCAAAGCCTATCAACATGATCAGGCAGTTAAATTCCAGCCATAACATCACGACCATGATAGTGCCGATACTGCCATAGACTTTATTGTAAGTTGAGAAATTGTTGACGTAATAGTTAAACAGCAGCGAAGCCAGGATAGATAAAATGGTTGCCAATAATGCGCCTGGGTTAATTAATTTGTAATGAGCTGACTTAACCGGACCAAAGTAATATAGCAGTGATATTGCGCTATAGAGTAACAGAACTGCAATTAGCCACTTCCCCAATATTAACATCAATATTTCACCTAAATCGCTTATTAACAAGTTATGAGCGATGGCATATCTTATGGATACCTCGCTGAATATAATCAGTAAGGAAGCGGTTAATAGCAGCAGTAAAAGTGCTACAAATAAAAACAGTGAAACAGCTCTTTGCTTGAAAAACGTTCGGGTTTCAGTGATATGTATGGACTGATTAAAAGCATCCATCAGCGCGTTAATGCCATTGGTAGAAAGATAAAGTGTTACAAAAAAGCCAAAGGACAATAAGCCGTTATGCTGGGTTTTGACCAAATCGTTGATCGTCGCAACTGCTGCCTGATAAGCGTTTTCAGGTAAAAATGTATGAAGTTCGTTGAGTAAGTGCTGATGAAAATTGGCGACGGGCAAGTACGGAATGAGTGAAAAAACAAAGATAATAGCTGGAAATAGCGCCAGAAAAAATGTAAAAGCAACCGAAGCTGCCCGTGTGGTAATCGCGCTTTGTCTGATTTCTATGAAAAAGAAATACCCTAGGTCATAGATCGAAAGCTTGTCAAAGCCGGGTGGACTTATTGACTTGGAGGCATTGATCGGCTTTTGCAGGGCTCTTATCAGCCGGTTTTGTGATGTATTAGTAGTCATCATTAGCGGACTCTTGCGGAAAAGTGTACTCTTTTCAAGTTAAAGATCTGAGCATTTAAGCTGTCAGCACTGTAATAACAGGCTTTGGCACGAATTTCAATATAAATGATTCAGAAACAAAATTTAAGCTGTCCACTGTAAAATATTTTGTCTTTTCTTTAGTCTTCCTAGTAATATCACTCCTGTAAGCAGTTTTGTATTAAAACTATGGGTGGTGAGTGAAACTAGTGACTGGCCTTATAAAGAGAGAAGCTCTCTTGAAAGGACGTTATCTCAGTGAGGTTGCTCATTACCGAAATATTTCGGACAAACATTGAGGTATCATTATGACAACAATAACAGATCCCATTATCGGTAGTTGGTACAAGGATGTAGAAAACAATCTTAAGTTTAAAGTCGTCGCCATTGAAGAAAGCGATGATGCTATTGAAGTACAGTATTTTAATGGCGATATTGGAGAATATGACCATGATAGCTGGTATAACTCAACCTTTGACTATATCGAAGATCCCGAAGATTGGAGCGCGCCTTTTGACGATATTGAAACCGATGACCTCGGTTACACCGATACTGACGAGCATAAGCCCAATCCTGAAGATATGGATATTGAAGATTATCTGGATGTTTAGGAAGCTATGATATGAAAATGAGTTCCCAGGAATTTCTGGACTGGAAATCAAAACGGATTACCTTGTTGGCTATGTCGGGTGCGGGCAAAACTACGCTGGCCAATAAATTACCGAAAGCCAACTGGTATCATTATTCTGGTGATTACCGGATAGGCACTAAATACCTGGAAGAACCGATTCTGGACAATATTAAACGCCAGGCCATGCTGATTCCTTTTTTGCGTGAGTTGTTGCTGTCTGATTCGATTTGTATTTCCAATAAAATAACTGTCGATAACTTGACGCCAGTTTCCAGCTTTCTTGGGAAGCTTGGCAATCCTGAGCTGGGTGGGCTTTCTTTGGCAGAATTCAAACGCCGACAAAAACTGCATCATCTTGCCGAGATTGCCGCCATGAGCGATGTCCCCGACTTTATTCATAAAGCCGAGGATATTTATGGCTATCATCACTTTATCAACGATGCGGGCGGCAGTGTTTGCGAGTTGGATTGTTCCGTGACACTGGAAACCTTGGCGCAGAATACGTTGATTATTTATATAAAAATTCCTCCTGCGATGGAGCAAACCATTATTGAACGCGCCAAGTCAGATCCCAAGCCGCTTTATTATCGGGAAGCGTTTCTTGATGAAAAACTCGCTGAGTTCCTGCAGCTTAATAATTATGCGTCTACCGATGTTATGCCACCTGATGAGTTTGTAACCTGGGTGTTTCCGGAACTCTTTAAATCCCGATTGCCCCGGTACCAGGCAATTGCCGATCAATATGGCTTCACCGTTGATGCAACCGATGTTGCAACCGTGAAAACCGAAGATGACTTTAATCAGCTTATTGCTGCGGCATTAGAAACCTAATAACCTTATGGATAAAATCCAGCTATGCCTTTAGTTGCTCATACTGATTTACCGACCTTTCAGCGTTTGCGCGAAGAGGGCGAAGAAGTATTAAATCCGGAGCGCGCCAGTAATCAGGATATTCGGGAAATGCACATCGGTCTGCTTAACATGATGCCCGATGCGGCCCTTGAAGCCACAGAGAGACAGTTTTTTCGCTTGGTGGGTGCCTGTAATCAAATCGTTCAATTTCATGTGCACCCCTTTACTATTGAAGGCATGAAAAGAAGTCCCGAAACCCAGGCCCATATCGCTAAATATTATGAATCGTTCGAGCAAATTAAATGTGATGGACTTGATGCACTAATCATTAGCGGCGCTAATGTGAGTCATCCCAAGTTGTCTGAAGAAGATTTTTGGAAGCCGTTGGCCGAAGTATTTTTCTGGGCGAAGGAAAACGTCACATCGGTGTTATGTTCTTGTTTAGCAACACATGCCATTATTCAATATTGTTACGGTATTGAACGGACTCGTTTATCAGGCAAACGTTGGGGGGTTTTTTCGCATAAATTGACTGACCGTAGTCATCCTTTGGTCGCAGAAATCAATACCCGTTTTGATGTGCCTCATTCCCGATTTAATGAAATATTTCAGTCTGATATGGAGTTGCATGGACTTAAAGTGCTGGCGGCCAGCAAAGAAGCGGGTGTGCATCTGGCGGTTAGTCCCGATGGTTTTAGAATTGTTTTTTTTCAGGGGCATCCGGAATATGACGATATTAGCTTGTTAAAAGAATACAAGCGAGAAGTGCTGCGCTTTTATCGCGCTGAAATTAATGACTATCCGCCATTTCCCGAACATTATTTTGATCCCGAAGTTCAACAAGTTTTACTGGTTTATGAACAGCAAGTCAGAGCAGCGAAACAGAACGGCGAGCGTCTGGCAGATTTTCCTGAAGACCAAATTCTTGAACATATCGACAACACCTGGAGCGATACGGCAAAAGCGGTGTTTAATAATTGGCTGGGTAAAATTTATCAGCTGACCCATCAGGAGCGGGGGTTGCCTTTTATGGAGGGCGTAGACCCAGAAAATCCGTTGGGGTTGTAGATGCACGAGGTGTTTTTACAGCAGGCCATAGATCTGGCTCTGGAAAATGCCCAATCAGGGCAGGGCGGTCCTTATGGGGCCGTTATCGTAAGAGATAATCAACTGATTGCCGTCAGTGGCAATAAGGTCACCAGTGCTATTGATCCGACCGCTCATGCGGAAGTCATGGCCATCAGACTGGCTTGTAAGCAACTTAATACGTTTCAGCTACAGGATTGCGTACTCTATTCCAGTTGCGAACCTTGTCCAATGTGTTTGGGTGCGATTTATTGGGCGAGGCTTGCAAAAGTTTATTTTGCCTGTAGTCGTCATGATGCCGCTGCCGCCAACTTTGACGACAGCTTCATTTACGATGAGATTTCAGTTTTACCGCATCAACGTCAAATTGCAATGCTGCATATAAATCTACCTACTGCGATGCAACCGTTTGATCTTTGGAAGCTAAAAACTGACAAGGTTGTTTATTGATAAGTCAAAGTTAAAGTTAGATAAATTAAATTTATACTTTAGCGATTACAAAAACAAAACAACAATGTTGGGTTACGACAGCATGGATGCAGAAGGTAGAGCAATGCAGGAGCTATTGTCGAGCGATAGAGTAACTCAACTTTGAACCTTATTTATTGGCAACCTTTATCAACCAACCTTCTATATCGCCACAGCCCAAGGCTGCAATGGCGCTGGTATTGATTCTGACATATTGGCCATTAAAATCAGCGGGAAGCTTTGCTTTAACGCGGTGAAAGCTGGAGTTGCTCTCAAGAGTGAATTCTAGTGGTTTACCTTTTGCGGTTAATTTGATGGTGTGTGGGTTGGCCCAAGCGGAGATCATAAAAGTAAAAGTTGATTCAGGTGCGACTTCAGTTTTTTCCGGTTCTTGATAGACAGGAAGACTGAAATCCCTGAATTGTGGTTTTTTACAAATTTCTTCTACCATGCCTGGGTCGTAGGCAGACACAGCACCGGTAAACAATATTCCGGTGATCATTAAAACAGGGCTAAGTATTGTTGTTATTTTCATATCCATTCCTCTAAGTTTGGGTGTTGACATAGTTGTCTTTTGATTATCCTTTTTAGGAAACCACGTTAATTATTTTTTTCAACCTGTCGTAACAATCATATTAACGTTACGATAACATCCGATAGCTAAAATCCGCATACATTCATATCCTTCAGACAAAACCGATGATGTCTTGTACAATATCGGAAGTTTAAATTTTAGCAAGAGAACACCACATTGAGCGAACAAAATCAGGAAGGTTTAAATTATAAAGGTGCCGGCGTTGACATTGAAGCCGGTAATGCATTAGTCGAACGCATCAAACCCATTGCCGCCAGAACGCGGACAGCAGGGGTCATGGCAGGTTTGGGTGGCTTTGGTTCGATGTTTGAACTGCCGCTGGATCGTTATCAACAGCCGATCCTGGTTTCCGGTACTGATGGCGTTGGTACCAAGTTAAAATTGGCCAATGAGCTGGGCATACATAACACCATTGGGATTGATCTGGTTGCCATGTGTGTCAATGACATTATTGTTCAGGGTGCGGAGCCACTGTTTTTTCTTGATTATTTTGCAACTGGCAAATTGGATGTTGATACTGCCGCCTCGGTCATCGAAGGCATAGGTAAAGGCTGTGAACTGTCCGGTGCAGCCTTGGTTGGCGGTGAAACAGCAGAAATGCCAGGCATGTATGCTGATGGTGAATATGATTTGGCGGGCTTTTGTGTTGGTATCGTCGAAAAAAGCAAAGTGCTAGATGGCAGCAAAGTCAAAATAGGCGACAAACTTATTGGTATCGCCTCCTCTGGGCCTCATTCCAACGGTTATTCCTTGATTCGTAAAATTATCAGTTACAGTCAGTCAGCTCTAGGCGATACTTTTAATGATAAAACTTTGGGAGAGGCTTTATTAATGCCGACCCGAATCTATGTTAAATCTCTTTTATCGCTGTTGGACAATGTTCCGGTACATGCTTTGGCGCACATCACTGGCGGCGGCTTGACCGAAAACCTGCCTCGCGTACTTCCAGAAGGCATCAACGCCAATATCGAATTAGCTGCCTGGGACTTTCCTGATGTTTTCAAATGGCTACAGGAAAAAGGCAATGTCTCCCTTGCCGATATGCTCGTCACCTTTAATTGTGGTATTGGCATGATAGTTTGCGTCGCTGCCGAAGATCAACAAGCAACACTTGAAACGCTTGCTCAACTGGGTGAAACGGCTTTTACCATCGGTGAACTTGTTGCCTCAGAAGGCAAGCCAGAAGTTAAATATCTTTAATCTTTAACCAAGATAAGTGCTAAGCCGTTGCTTGGCTAATCCTCTTCGGAACGCCAAGTCCCTGCTTGGCCAAAGTCACTCACAGCCTTAAAATAATACCATTCATCTTGCCGAGCAGGGGCTCGGCGTTCCCCTATCCAACGCAAAATCCGCAATAAGTAAAAAACGTAAATATTTACTTACGTCTTCTAGTTGTCACAAAACCTTAACTTTACTTTCATATAATGCCCTTTGAAACGCTTTCGTCGGGAAAGTGGAGTTAAGTTCGAGCCAATTACGCATGCAATTAAACTGGAATAAACGAAGTCGCGCCTTAAGTTGGGCGATCTGGGGCGGCTTTGCCCTGGCTCAGGCTGGAGTTGAAGGATTCGCGCAAGACGTGCCGCAAGCCGCTGTTGCTGAAGTTGAAAAGCAAAAAACACCAGAGCAACCCGCTACTTTTGATTTACTGGAATTGCGCGTCAAGGGCAATAATCTTATTGAAAGAAAGCAGTTGGAACGGACTATTTATCCCTTTTTAGGTTTAAAGAAAAGCGTCGATAATGTTGAGCTTGCGCGTGCCGCCCTGGAAGAATTGTATAGAAAACAAGGCTATCAAACCGTCTCGGTCGATATTCCAGAGCAGGATGTAAAAAACGGTATCGTTTATTTGCAGGTTGTTGAAGGGAAAGTCTCGCGTTTGCGGGTTAAAGATTCGCGATATTTCTCGCTGGGTAAAATTAAGGCAGGCATACCGGAGCTGGCGGAAGGCAATGTTCCCAACTTTCCAAAAATGCAGCAACAGCTAGCCGCTTTGGGTAATCAAAGTCCCGATCGAAAAATCCAGCCGGTCTTGCGTGCCGGTGAAACGCCAGGAACGCTGGAAGTTGATTTAAAAGTTAAAGACGAGTTGCCGTTGCATGGCAGGGTTGAGCTGAATGGGCGTAATACTTCGAGTACTTCGCGCTTACGTCTGGTTTCGTCTTTACATTATGACAATCTCTGGCAAGCCATGCACAGCGCTTCATTGATGTACCAGGTTTCTCCAGAAGCCAGTCAGGAAGTGGATGTCTGGGCCGGAACTTATGCAATGCCTTTGTTTAATACAGACACCCGTCTTGCACTTTATATGGTGCATTCTTCATCAAGTTCACAGATCGCCAGTGCTGGTGCTTTGTCGGTCTTGGGTATCGGTAGCATCTACGGGGCCAGAGTTGTTAAGCCTTTGACTGCGCTAAATGATTATTTTCATAGCGCAACCTTGGGTGTGGATTACAAAGATTTCTCGGAAGATCTAAAACTGCTCGGTGCTGATACGATTAAAACGCCGATTGCCTATACACCGTTTTTGGCACAGTACAGTGGAACTCTTCGTGGCAAAGAATCTATGACCAGCTTTGATATGGGCATGCATTTTTCGGTACGGGGTTTGGGTAACGATCAGAAAGAGTTTGAGAACAAACGGTTTTTGGCCAAAGCTAACTATATGTATCTGACTGGCGATCTTAAGTTCCAGCACGATTTACCGTTGGGCATGGAAGTGAAAAGTCATTTTTCCGGGCAATATGCTGATTCGCCGTTGATCAGTAATGAACAGTTCTCGCTGGGTGGTGCGCAAAGTGTGCGTGGCTATTTTGAAACGCAGGCGCTGGCCGATGATGGCGTATTTGGTTCGTTGGAGCTGCATTCGCCACATTTGGGTGCGCCGGAATGGGATTATATGAATAGCTTGAAGCTACTGGCTTTTGTTGATGCCGGCAGAGGCTGGATCAAGAATGCGCTACCGGGTAATGCAAAAGGCAATGGACTGAGCAGTGGCGGTGTAGGTTTGCACTTTTTAGTATGGAAACATCTGAGTGGTGCGCTTGATCTGGGAGTTCCGTTCCAATCTTTGGCAACCGTTAAGAGTGGCGACCCACGTATTCATTTTAGTATTGCGACAGATTTTTAAGAATATAGGGGCGATTGAATTTGCCCCTACAACAAAACTAAGGTTGAACTTTGGTTTTGTCAGCAAAGAATTATTTATAGTGTAAAGCTAAACCCGTTGTGAAGCGGGGGCAGAAAACTGCGGGTCTTGATGAACAAGACGGCTGGGTTATCACTGACTGAAACATGTTATTTATTTTTAGTAAAGGTTACCACCATGTCCAAAAGACCGCATTCAACAGCCACAAAATCTTCTGATGATTTTTTCAGGCTAAAACCACTCGTTGCCGGTATCCGGATTGTAATTGCGGGCGGTTTGTTTGCGAGTTCAGGGGTGTCGATGGCAAATCCGGTATTGCCCCCACCTTTGCCAGTACCAACTCTGACGCCGATTATCGCAGGTCAAAATGCCGTTTCCATTATTGATCCGGCAGTAGCCGCACATGGGCAAGCGACTGCGTCTATTACGGGTAATGCGATGACTGTTCATCAGATTACAGACAAGGCAACAATAGACTGGGCAAGTTTTAATATAGATAAAGGCTATAGCGTCAACTTCCAGCAACCTACTTCATCATCAGTAGCGCTTAACAATATCCACCAAGGTGATGCTAGCAAAATCCTTGGCTCACTAACTGCGAATGGTCAGGTTTATCTCTATAACCAAAATGGCTTTGTATTTGGTGAAGATTCGGTGGTCAATACCAATACTTTAATGGCTAGCACGCTTCAAATTACTGATGAGGTTTTTAAAAGTGGTATTACTCAAGTTTTCGATTTGAATGGCAAAGCTGCATTGGCCTTAGAGCCTGGCGGTACGATGGATCCAAAAACTACGGCAATTTTGATTGAGGCCGGAGCTAAAATCCACGCTGATAAAAATGGTAGAATTATTATTGCGGCTCCAACAATTAACAACAAAGGCTCGCTATCCACTGATAACCAGGGTCAAATCATTTTGGTTGCCAGCGAGGACAAGGTTTATTTACAAGCAGCGGATTCAGCAAGTCCTTTTGCCGGTCTGGTAGTAGAAGTCGATACCGGCGGCAAGGTCACTAATACAGGCGATATCCTGGCTAAGCAGGGTAACGTTACCTTGTCGGGTTTTGCGGTTAATCAGCAAGGCCGAGTAAGCGCAACTACTTCAGTTAATGTGAATGGTTCTGTCAGGCTACTGGCGCAGGAACAGCACGGCACAGTGGGAGGCAAACTTGTTGCAACTAAAACTTCCCGCGCTACAGATAATGGTGATGGACTTGGTACGCAATCTAAACTGACCTTCGGTACTGGTAGTGTTACGCAAATCATTGCTGATAATGACGGCTCTACTGCGATTGATGAACAAAAACAACCGCAGTCTTATCTTCAGGCTAATGCGCATATTGTTGATATCCAAGCTAATTCGGCCATTGTGGTGCCCGGTGGTCAGGTCAACATTACCGCAACAGATAGTCTCGCAGATCCAACACAAGGCTCAAAAGGCCGTGTTTATATGGATAATGCTGCATTAATCGATGTATCAGGTTACAAAGGTGTAGCTGTAGCGATGGAGCGCAATGTTGCCAAGATGTCGGTGCAAAGTTTTGAATTACGAAACTCACCGAATCAGCAAACGGGTGTGTTAAAAGGTCAAACCGTTCAAGTTGATATTCGTAATAATACATCGATTGTTGATACTAGCGGAGCAGTTGCACGGATACAACGCGGTATCGAAGAGCGATTAAGCACTGGCGGCACAATCAACCTAACTTCTAGTGGCGATGTCATCGTTAGTAATGGTGCAGCTATCAATATTTCGGGCGGTTCGGTTAACTAT